>JAEEGF011170318.1_pt1 | contig 56691 bp, 47 predicted proteins | sample 9134171 | NCBI WGS metagenome assembly JAEEGF01 (sample SAMN16246542, study PRJNA631951) | gut metagenome | biome: gut microbiome; feature: rumen; material: AP-attached | host: Bos | place: Iran: Karaj | collected 2018-10 | reverse complement strand
TGTCGCCCTCCTATTTTAGAAGAATACATTTCTAATATCATTAAAGAATACAAATACAACCAGTATCATCAAAAGCACGAAGCCTATCGCATTGACAAGCGCTTCTTTTTCCTTCGGAATCTTCTTTCCCGAAACCATCTCGATCAAAACAAAGAGTATCCTTCCGCCGTCAAGTGCCGGAATCGGAAGCAGATTCATAACTCCGAGGTTTGCGCTTATCAGTATGCAGAAGTTGAGAATGTTAAGTATAACATCACCGAAGCCTCCCTCTTCCTGAGCCTCATCGATAACCTCACTCATATAGTTACCGATTCCTACCGGCCCCATGAGATCGTTCATTGAAGCGCCGCCGGTGATCAACATCTTGATTGAAAGGATCGTCGCCTTTATCTGCAACCTGCACTCGAGGAAACCGTATTTAAGCTCCTCCCAGAAATTCTTTGAGGATCTGTAATCTCCGTAAACGCCGAAATAATATCTTCCATCCTCTTCGTCATACTTTGGAGTAACCGTAACCACATGCTCTTCACCGTCTCTCCTGTAGGTCAGCTTGAAGGATGTACCCTTCTTCTCCGAAATGATATGGTATGAAAGCTCGCGGAAGTTGTAGATATTCTTGCCATCAATCTCAACTATTACGTCGCCCGCCTGCAGTCCTGCCTCCTCAGCCGCACCGCCCTCAACCACTTTCGCGATCTTCGGCGGATCGATCAGGCAGAAATGACATATTATAACGCCAAATATAAATGCCAGAATAAAATTAAAAAAAGGTCCTGCAAAAAGGATCGACAATCTTGCAAGGCAGGATTTATTACTGAAAGCTCGCGGATCGTCGCTTTCCTCATCCTCACCTTCCATCATACAGTATCCTCCGAGAGGAAGCGCCCTGAGCGAGTATTTCGTTTCCTTTTTGCCCCACTGGGCAATCGCCGGTCCCATTCCGATCGCGAATTCAAGAACCTTAACCTTGTTCATCCTTGCCGCAAGGAAATGCCCCAGCTCATGGATAAACACAACTATTCCGAAAACCAGAATGATCGCTATTATCTTAAATACTCCACTCATACTCCGAATCTTCCTCTGATCACTTCCTCTGTTTCCTTCTGCTTAGCAAGTATATCCTTTACAGTCGGATCAGAAATATTCTTTACGTTATCCATTGCAAATTCAATGATATCGTATATCGTAAGGAAAGCTATCTTCCTTCCCAGGAAGGCAGCCACCGCATATTCATTTGCCGCGTTAAATATGGTTGACATAACTCCTCCTTCATTAAGTGACCTGTATGCGAAATCAAGTCCTCTGAAGGTCTCTCTGTCCACCGTATCTATCACGATCTGCTTCATCTTCGTAAAATCAAGTCTGTCTCCCGCAAGATATCTCCTGTCAGGAAAATACAGTGCATACTGTATCGGCAGCTTCATATCAGGCGTTCCCAGCTGTGCCATAACCGCACCGTCTACGAACTCCACCATCGAATGAATGATACTCTGAGGTTGAACAACAACCTCTATATTCTCCGGCTTAACGTTAAAGAGATGCCTTGCCTCAATAACCTCAAGCCCTTTATTCACAAGTGTTGCACTGTCTATTGTTATCTTACTGCCCATGCTCCAGTTTGGATGCTTAAGAGCGTCCTCAACTGTAACATTCAACAGTTCATCTCTTGTACGTCCCCTGAAAGGTCCACCCGACGCCGTGATAAGCAGCCTTGCTATCTCATTTGGCGTGCCATCACCCTTCTTACTTTGGCTTATACACTGAAATATTGCCGAATGCTCCGAATCAACCGGGAGTATGCTTACACCCTTCTCCTTAGCAAGCGGCATGATGATATGGCCCGCAGTAACAAGAGTTTCCTTATTTGCGAGGGCAATATCTTTTCCGGCGTTAATAGCAGCTATCGTCGGCTCAACGCCTATCATTCCTACTATTGCAGTAACAACTATGTCAGCCTCCGGAACTGTTGCCGCCTCGATGAGGCCCTCCAGTCCGTACACTATCCTTACGCCGGAAATATCCCTTAATCTGTCCCTGATATCGGCAGCAAGCTTTTCATCTCCAACCGATATCAGACCCGGTCTGAACTCTCTTACCTGCTTCTCAAGAAGTTCGATGTTCCTGCCGCAGGAAAGAGCCACGACCTCTATATCCTTATTTGCTCTGACTATATCGAGAGTCTGGGTTCCGATGGAGCCCGTCGACCCGATGATCGATATTTTCTTCATTATGTTCTCCTGACTCACGGCAACTCCGATTCACAGCTGCAACTACCATGCCATACCGTCCGTCACTCGTTACACAAAGTACTTTACAAGATAAAAAATAATTGGCGCGGTAAAGATCATACTGTCAAAACGGTCGAGTATTCCACCGTGACCAGGTATAAGCTTACCGTAATCCTTAATATCATTATTTCTCTTTATGGCAGATGCCGCAAGATCACCGATAACCGCCGGAATCGCACCGACTGCTCCGATTATGCCAAATATGAGCCATGCATTGTCAACAGCTTTCACATGCTCATTGTAGATGATGCCGAAAATAGCACCAAGTATGCCGGCACCGAGTATTCCTCCGATAAGGCCTTCTATGCTCTTCTTAGGACTGAGCTTCGGAGACATCTTATGCTTTCCGAAGAGACGTCCTGTACAGTAAGCAAGCGTATCACTGCCCCATGAACATACAAATATGAGTATAACCAGATATCCGCCATGTGCTCTCTCTCTAAGCAGATAAACATATGAGAGCATTACACTGACGTAAAACAGCGATGTAAAGGCCGCCATAACCTCATGATCCCTGAAGGTCGGATATGTAAGTACATAAACCGCAAGGATCACCAGAAGATATCCTATGAACATCGGAATGATGAATTCCTCTTTTTCAAAATAAAGCAGTGCATAATATCCTATGGTTCCGAGATATGCAATTATTGCCGGAAGCTTCTTATGAAGCTTATACACCCTCATCAGCTCAAATACTCCGATAAGAGATATCATAAGTGTTACAAGGCAGGTTACCTCACCGCCAAAGTAAAGAGTTCCTATTGCAAGGATCACAAGCACGATCCCACTTATAAGTCTTGTCACAAACATTATTTCACACCGCCATATCTTCTGTCTCTTTTTGTATAATGCCTTATCGCCTCGATAAAGGAATTCCTGTTGAAATCAGGCCACAAGGTATCTGTAAAATAAAACTCCGAATAAGCAAGCTGCCATGGAAGGAAGTTTGATATCCTCTCTTCACCGCTGGTACGGATAAGAAGGTCCGGATCCGGTATTTCCCATGTGTCCAGATGAGAGCTTATCACCTCTTCGGTGATATCCTCCGGACTAAGCTTTCCGTCCTTCACCTCTTCGGCTATCTTCTTCATAGCGCGGGCTATCTCGTCACGTCCGCCATAGTTCAAGGCAACATTAAACTGAAGCCCCGTATTATTCTTGGTGGACTCCTCGAGATTTTCAATAGCCTTGATCATATCCGGAGCAAGCTTCGACCTCTCGCCCAGTACTCTGACCCGGACATTATTCTTGTTTGATTTTGGAATAGCGCTCTCGAGAAATCTTCTGAAAAGATTCATCAAACCGGTAACCTCTTCCACCGATCTCTTCCAGTTCTCTGTCGAGAAAGCATACACGGTAAGATATTTGATCCCAAGCTCATCGGCATCCTCCAGCGCCTGTTCAAGAGCATCAGCACCTGCCTTATGTCCGAACCCGCGAGGCATGAATCTCTTCTTTGCCCACCTTCCGTTTCCGTCCATAATGACAGCTATATGCTCCGGAACATTCAGCTTTTCGCCATCAATTATTCGTTCCATAAACTCTCCGTCCCGGGACTATACAGTCATGATCTCCTTGGTCTTCTCATCAACCATCTTGTCGATGTCAGCGATATACTTATCTGTAGCCTTCTGGATCTTATCCTCTTCGTCCTTCTGCTGATCCTCTGAGATCTCTCCTGCCTTCTGCTGCTTCTTAACAGCTTCATTAGCATCACGACGGATATTTCTTATAGCTACCTTTGCATCCTCGCCCTTCTTCTTGATGTCCTTGCAGAGTTCCTTTCTTCTGTCCTCTGTAAGCTCAGGAAATCTGAGAAATACACTCTTACCATCATTGCTTGGTGTGATGCCGAGATCAGATGCAAGTATTGCCTTCTCGATATCCTTGATAAGCTTGTTCTCCCAAGGTGTGATAGAAAGTGTTCTTGCCTCAGGAACAGCTATATTTCCAATCTGCTGAAGCGGTGTAGGTGTTCCGTAATAATCCACCTTAATCTTGTCAAGAAGATGTGGATTTGCACGTCCTGCTCTGATTGATGAATAATCATTTGCAAGGCTGTTGATAGCTTTAGTCATTTTCTCTTCGTATTCTTTCATTGGTTTGTACCCTCCTGCACTTTGTGCACCTTTCACTTAATTTATTCTGCTGTAACTATAGTTCCGGTAAATTCACCTGAAACGGTTTTGATGATACTGTTCTCTTTATTAAGTCCGAAAAGCATCATCGGCATCTTATTTTCTGCTGCAAGAACAGCTGCTGCAAGGTCAATTACCTTAAGCTGCTTATCAACTATTTCCTGCATCGACATCTTTTCTATCTTCTTTGCATTCGGATTCTCATTAGGATCACTGTCGTATACTCCGTCTACAGCCTTGGCTGCAAGAATCACATCAGCCTTGATCTGAATCGAGAAGAGGACCATACCCATATCTGTTGAGAAGTAAGGATGTCCTGTTCCTCCTGCAAAAAATACTATATCACCTGCTTCAAGATAGCTGACTGCCTTATCCTTATCGAAAAGCTCTGTCATGCTTCCACACAGGAACGGTGTCATTACGTGGCACTTCATTCCGGCAGCTCTGAAGATATCTGCGGTGTAAATACAGTTCATAACTGTCGCAAGCATACCTATCTGATCAGCCTTAACTCTGTCCATATCATTTGAGGTTCTTCCTCTCCAGAAGTTTCCTCCACCGATAACGACGCCTATCTGAATACCTTTATCATGAACCTTCTTAACCTGCTCTGCAACTCCCTTAACTGTCTCCTCTGAGAAGCCCGTCTTCTTGTCGCCCGCAAGAGCTTCACCGCTGAGCTTGAGCATTATTCTGTCCATTTTCATCTTTTCTTTTCACCTCCGGGTTACTATTTTGATCTGTTATTTTTTGATTTATTTGATGTATTTTCAGAAGCTTCCTTCTTTTCTTCCTTCTTTTCTTCCTTTTTATCTCCGGATGAGAACAGACTGTCAAGGTCTATCTCGGCATAATCCTGTGAGCAGTAACCCTTGATGACTGCCCCTGTATTTACCTGAACTGACATAGTCTTGACATTTCCGACAACTATCGCAGAGGAATCGATCATAACAGGTCCGTTAACATCGATATCACCCTTAACCGCTCCTGCAATAGCTGCTGAGCTTGCTGTTACATTTCCTTCGATAACGGTTCCGCTTCCGACGGTTATCGCGCCATCTGAAAGGATCTCTCCGATGATCCTTGCCTGTCCGGCGTAGATCTCTCCTGCATGAACATCACCTTCTATGGTACCGCCTACTATAAGCTTTCCGGCACAGGTCACATTACCCTTAACGGTTCCGATGATATCGATAGAACCATCCGTCTCAATATCACCCTTAATAACGGTTCCTGCTGTAATATATGTTGTGTCAGCCGTAAGGCTGTCGGTAACCTCGGTTGTATTTATCTGTTCTGTTTCGATCTCAGCCACTTTTGTTTCCTCGCTTTCCTGATCATCGTTAACTGTTTTATCACACTCTTCCGGTTCTTCCGGCTTAACCTCTTCTGCTACAGATTCTTCTTCAGGTACCTCTTCCTGCACGATTTCTGAAACCTCTGCTGCAGCTTCAACAGCTTCCTCTGCCGGTGGATAGATACCCTCTGTATCCTGTCCGTTACTTCCCTCTGTATAATACTCTGCCTTTGGTTCAGCATCAGCAACCTCTGCCGAAAAACTCTCCTCAGCCGGCGCTTCAGGATTATTACTCTCAAGCTCCTCATCGATTATGGCACTTTCTTCCTCGGAACGCTGTCTGATCTTCTCCATAGCTTCTTCAGCCTCACCTCGAAGGATTGATTCCGAAACAGCTTCCTTTATGGACTGCTCCTCGAGCACTTCAGGCTGCTCTAAGGGCTGTTCTACCGGCTGTTCTGTATAAGCCTCAGCAGGCTGCTCACTGTAAGTTTCCTCCGGCTGTACCGGATATGTATTCTGATCAGGATAATACACATTCTGCTGTTCCGGATAGTAAGCGCCCTGTGGCATCTCCGGCTGAACATTATATGCATCGACCTGATAATATTCTTCATCTTTTTTCTTTTTCTTCTTTTTTTCTTTCTTCTCGGATTCCGGTTCACCCTCCGGCATGATCTCATTCACTGCCTGGGCAAAATCTCTTTTAAAATTCTTTATGAAACCCATCTGTATTTCCTCCTGAACGGTCCACGTGATGTACCATGACATTATAACACAATGATATGTTTTGTTCTACTAAACTTTTATATTATTGACTTTCTTTCAGAATATGTTATATTGAAAATACAAAAGGGCGTTAACCGAATAGCGGTTCGCCTTGTTTATGGTTTACTTAGAGAAGCAACCTACCGGGCAGAGTGGCGGTTGCTTCTTTTATTTTCTGTATTCTTTCTGCTATGACCGATAGCTATGCTCGTTAGAACAATATCTACCCCTGTGAGAATAATACTCATCACAGTCGTCACAACATTGATCACATCCAACAAAATACTTAACCTTTCTTCAGTACTTTCCCTCATCGGCAATCACCTCCTTGATGGAAGGAAGCCCGTATGAATACTCATACGTCAAAAAGGCGAACCGCTATCCGCTATGGATAACGCCCACGGCACAATGGTGTCATAGGGTCTGAGTATCGCAATGCCGTAGGGATATGATAACATATAGTTGCTTGGAAATGCAAATCGTGGAGGTGGGGAATTTGTTGCGCAACAAAATGAAGACAATATTATAGATAATTGATACAACAGCATGGGCAACTCGCAAGAGTTGCCCATGCTGTTGTGGGGCTCACTCGTTCTGCCAACCGGCAGAGGAGGATTGTGTAACGCCCCTGATCACACATATATTTACATACATAAATCAATGCTTAACAATACGGTCACACGCACTCATGTGCCTGCGGCACATTCATACAGCCAGCCACAACCGTTGATTTACGTGCAAGCACGTATCACCGGCCGTGGCCTGCCGTACATGCTTCGCATATGTGCGTGTTCTTGTTCTCGTGAAGGATTTATTCGTCGCATGTATGTGTGATCAGGGGCATGAAAAAACCGTTCTGCCGGTTGGCAGAACGGTTCGCGAAATACATATTATCTTGGATTTTGTGAGAGAATCATGAAAAAAACTATGGTTTAAATATAAACCCGAAATATGAACAAAGTATGAATATAAAAAAAATATTTTGTAAAAAGTACAGAAATACGCTACATTATTCGGTTTTTTACGTCATCATAGTCTTTTTTTATCTCTTCGGAAACATCCGGGGTGAGGTGGCTGACGATTATTATCACCAGTGTTGAGAGAACGAAGGCCGGAAGGATCGGGCTGAGGCCTGTCAATTCTTCCATATCAATAGTCTCTGCGCCATCCTTGAAGAAGCTTCCAAACCTCCATAAGAAAGCAAAGAGCGCGCCTGTTATCATTCCTGCCGATGCGCCGTATTTATTCATCCTCTTTGAATAAAGCGAAAGCATGACACATGGTCCGAAGGCCGCTGCCACCACTATTATTGACGACTCAATTATGAGCATCGGATCGATATCAATAAACGAAAGGCCGAAAACAGCTCCTGCTGTAACGAAGGCAGTTATCCTAAGTGCCTTAATATTTTTCTTGATCCTGAATTTCCTAAGTACACGTGGTCTCATTATTGTACAGTATGAAACGATACATGCATTATGGATTGCATTTACGATCATCGAAACAAATACCGCCAGCAGCCCTGCAAATAGCACTCCCCCCGCTATCTTATATCCCAGCTTCATTTTCAGAAGCTTTGTCACCGCCTTGGACAGGAAATACTGATTATTCAGATTCTTCAATATCATCGGATATAAAAACGCTCTGTACAGAACTCCTGAAACAACGGTAAAGAACAGCGCAAGAAGTGTAAAGAGTATGGCATGTCTGCCACCATGCTTCGCAGTTCTCGCCTTGCCTATCGACAGAAATCTTATCATAAGTCCCGGCATTCCCATAATGACCAGACCCCATGAAAGCTGGTTCACTATTTCGAAAGGACTTATCATCCTGCCGCCTATCCTGAAGGCATTCAGATATCTGCTGGCGCCACCTGAAACACGGCTGTTCATTATCGCAATGATAAGTTCATCGGCTTTGAATATGAACATTGTGACAATCGGCAGTGAGACGAGCGCAGCTATAACTATCCCTGCATTTATCTTGTCCATATGCACCGAACCCTTGTAGCCGGACAGCATAATGAATCCCAAAACAATCGTTACAATGATTGCCGACAGAAGTCCCGTATCCATTCCTGTAATATCCGCAACAAATATCGCAAGGAGCTTTACCAGTGCTGCCGCAATGACCAGGTCAAATACGATGCTGATCATGGCTGTATTTACCGGAAGGAAGTCTCCTCTTCCGAATCTCCTGCCGAAATAATCCGGAACCGAATAAACATTTTTATATTTGAGCGAATACCTCATAAGTCTGTAGGACATGAGATACCATATAAACATAGTTCCGACGAAGAGTCCGATCATCGTCCACGCCTTACCGAGTCCAGAAAGGTAAACGCCCGCCGGTATCATGATAAATATAAAATAACCCAGCTCTGAAAGCTGTCCCGAAAGTCCTACCTCGGAGGCGCTCGAAATCCTCGCACCGATGCAGAACTCGTTCAGGGTATGCACCTTCCTGAAGCCGAGTATTCCTACCAGCATTAATACTGTAACATATTCTATTGTCGAAATGATTATAACTGTCATATTTACACCTTAAGCTCCCGCCTTAGACTGCGGATCCTTCCGGCTCCCCTGTAACTCTATAACTACATCGTTTCGATAACTATAAGATAACCTTCATCAAAAATAACGCTTCCATTATCGGAAATAAGCTCGTTCGACACGCCGAGACTGCTTCCCTGAATCAGTGTGATACCATCCGCATCATACTTAAAGCCCTTTATATTAACACCTGAAACTCTGTCCCCGAGAGGAATAATCGAAATATACTTATACGCCTCTTCATTCCTCGTAAACTCTATGGTTTCCGGTCCTTTAAATACCCTTATCCTGTTTCCTGTATCAAGCATCTCTGCAGAGATGCCCTCATCACAGAATTTCTTCATAAGTGAAAGATTGGCCAGCGCATGATCCATCCTGCCGCCTGTTCCGCCAAGGATGATAACCTTACTTTCAGGAGAACTTGATTTTACAGCCATATCAACGGCCGCTTCACCATCGGTAAAATCCTTCACGCTGTCGAACCGTATCAGCTCATCGCTCCTGTATTTATCCAGGACATCAGCGTCAACAGAATCAAAATCGCCCATGATAACATCAGGCTTAATCCCCGCCTTATCAAGCGCTTCAAGCCCTCTGTCGGCCGCAATGACCACAGGATCATCAGTTTTATAAAATATATCCTTCAGCTGAGAAACCGATATTTCTCCGCCGAGAACTATGATCATATTTTTATTCATCTGCGCCAACCCATTCTAAGCTTAAGCATCTATTTCATAATACTTCTAAAATCCTTCACATTCTTCGCGATATCATTCTTAAATATAGCTGAGCCTGCCACGATAACATTTGCACCGGCCTCAAGTATACTCTCAAGATTCTGCAGTGAAACCCCGCCGTCAACCTCAATATCACAGCTTACTCCGGCATCCATAACAAGAGCCTTTGTCTCCCTCAGCTTATCGTAAGCCACATCCATAAAGCTCTGGCCGCCAAAGCCCGGTTCAACACTCATGATAAGTATCATATCTACTTCACTAATATAATCCTTAAGCACACTTACAGGAGTTGCCGGCTTTATCGACAGTCCAACCTTCATACCGGCCTCTCTGATAAGCCTTATGGTTTCATGCACATCCTCAGTGCTCTCATAGTGGATCGTAAGAATATCCGCGCCGCACTTTTTAAATGCATCGATATATCTCTCAGGTCTGTCTATCATAAGATGCACGTCGAGAGGCATATCACCCGCCGCCTTCTTCACATATTCGATCACAGGCGGTCCAAAGGAAATATTTGGCACAAAGCTGCCATCCATTACATCAACATGGATGTAGTCCGCCCCCGCGTCTTTAACCTTCTTGATATTCTCTTCAATATTTCCGAAATCAATCGAAAGCATGGATGGTGAAAGCTTATTCATTACCATTTCCTCCTCGCTGCCAGCTCATTATATATCAGCTTATAATTCTCATATCTTGTTTCATTTATCTCCCCGGAAGCCACAGCAGCCTTTACCGCGCAGTCCGGTTCATTTATATGATTGCATCCATCGAACCTGCACTGTCCCTCAAACTTCGTTATCTCAGGATAATACAGCCTAAGTTCATCCTTCCCGATGTCCGGCACTATGAGTGAAGAAAAGCCCGGCGTATCCATGATGAAGGTATCCTCATCAACCTTGAGCAGCTCCGAATGCCTTGTGGTATTCTTGCCTCTCGCTATCTTCTCACTGAGGTCTCCTGTTTCGGCTCCCGCATCAGGGATAAGCGTATTTATCATCGATGACTTGCCGACTCCCGAAGGTCCCGCAAGTATGGATGTCTTACCCTTTATCACAGCCCTGAGCTCATCTATCCCTTTCCCCTCCTTGACCGAGGCGGAAAGCACCTGATAACCCGCCGAGCTGTACATTTCCCTAAGAGTCTCCAGCTCGTCATCACCCGCAATATCCTCTTTATTGAAACAGATGATAGTCTTCACATGCTGAAGGTCCATAAGTATCAGGAACCTGTCCAGAAGATTCGTGCTCGGGCGCGGCTTGGAAAGCGCGAAAATTATAACCGCCTGGTCAGCATTTGCAGCCGCCGGGCGGATAAGTTCATTCTTTCTGTCATAAATTGCATCAATATTTCCGAGGAGCTTTTCCTCATCGAGAATACTGATCTCGCAGTCATCGCCCACGAGCGGCTTAAGCTTCATATTACGGAAGATTCCTTTAGCCTTGCATTCATATATTTTGTTATTATCGGCGGCCACGTAATAGAAGCCGCCGATACCCTTTAATATTTTGCCTTTCAAATACTCTTTCCTTTATTCGGCAGTGTATGTTACGTTTCTAACCTTATCAACGTCGAACATACTTGTGATCTCATTACCTGCCTGATCATTGATTATGATGAGTACACTTCCTTCATTTCCCTCAAGACCGGTGAATGTCTGATTTACATTGAATGGGAATGAACCTGCATTAAGATCCTGGTCAACTATCGTATGCTTTTCCTTACCATCATCGAAGGAAACTACGATATGGATGGATCCGCCTGACTCCTGGATATACTTGCTTACAGTACCGCCGTCATAAGGAGTGATCTCGCCGCTTACTGTTGCCGAGAAGGTCTTAACAGCTCTTCCCGTACTTACAGTGAAGCCGATCGGTGTTCCCTCAGGAACGCTTGCGGATGGATCGATAGTCTGGCTTATGATCCTGCCCTCCGGAACCGTATCACTAGGCTCACGCTTAACCTCGCCTACAGCAAGCTTAAGGGATTCGATAGTACTTACGGCTGCCTCCTCTGTCAGGTTCTTGATATCCGGAACCTGAACCTCCTTAGGACCGTTACTTACTATTATCTTAATCGTACTGCCCGATGCAGCCATAACACCTGCTTCAGGATCAGTTCTGATTACATAGTTCTTCTCTACAGTTTCTGAAAGCTCATAGCTGTGTGTAACATTGAAGCCCGCCTCAGAGATCATGCTGTCAGCCTCTTCTACAGACCTGCCTGCAACATTCGGAACAGACAGCTCAGCAGCTCCAAGACTTACAGTGATAACGATTTCTCTGTCAATCTCAATTACCTCAGCCTCTGCCACACTCTGCTTAATTACATAGTTTTCAGGAACATTATCATCATTTACTCTGTCAACTCTGACATTTGTAAAGCCTGCCTTCTCAAGCTGACTCTTTGCAGCACTCTCACTAAGACCTTCAACATTGATCATCTTCTTTGTCTTCTGCTCAGTTGTTTCACTGGTTGTCTCAGAGGTTGTCTCTGTAGTGCTTGAATCACCTGTATTTTCTGTTGAAACGGCTTCAGTCGTAGTTGTTGTCGGCTTAGCTGTTGTCTTCTCGTCACTGCCCTTGCCGAACTTGAACCATCCGAGAACATTTCCGAGAAGTATGAAAAGGATAACTGCAATAATAACTGCCGCTGCAATTCCGGCTATCATAACAACCTTCTCAAGCTTTGGATCTACAGCATCATCGTCGTCTTCCTCAGGCTCCTCATATCTCTCCTGTCTCTCTTCAGGATACTCATCATAGTCATCCTCGACCTTCTTGATACCCTTCTTCTTTACAGGAGTTTCAGGAACATCATAAAGCGAATCATCCTCCTCCTGCATAAGCTGGTCAAGCCTTGCCCTGTTGACCTGCGGTACAGATGACTGAACCTGCTGGCCTGCATAAGGTTGCGCTGCGCCCGTATACTGCGGAACATTCTCAACATTCTTCAGTCCGCTCTCTCTCTTGATTGCCTGGATATCATTCTCCGTAAACTCTCTTGTCGGAGAATTTGTAACAGCCGAAGGTGCAACTATTATATCTATATTAGGATTATTCTTTACTCTGTTAAGATCTGCGATAAGTGCATTTGCCGTAAGATATCTTCTTTCAGGCTTCTTCTGTACAGCCTTCATGATAACCTTCTCAAGGCTTGAATAAATATCCGGATAAAGCCTTGTCGGCGGTATTATCTCGTTCTGAATATGCATAAGTGCGATGGAAACGTTTGTATCTCCTTCAAAAGGAACACGGCCCGTAACCATCTCATACATTGTGATACCAAGTGAATAAATATCACTTCTCTCATCACTGTAGCCGCCTCTTGCCTGCTCAGGTGAAATGTAATGGACGCTGCCCATATTTGTTGTGGACATTGTATTTGAAGTAGCAGCCTTGGCGATACCGAAATCCGTAACCTTAAGGGCACCGTTACTTCCTACGATTATATTCTGCGGCTTGATATCTCTGTGGATAACATGGTTTTCATGCGCAGCAGCAAGACCTGAAGCGATCTGTATCGAAAAATCGATAGCAGTATTCATATCAAGTCTGCCCTTCTGTCTGATGAAATCCTTGAGAGTTATACCCTCAACAAGCTCCATGACGATAAAATACTTTCCATCGTCCTCGCATACATCATATACATTTACAATATTAGGATGTGAAAGCGCTGCAGATGCCTGAGCCTCAACCCTGAACTTTGAAACAAAATTCATATCATTGCTGAACTCAGACTTCAGAACCTTAAGAGCTACGCATCTCTGCAGTCTCAGGTCCTTCGCCTTGTATACAGTGGACATTCCGCCCGTACCCACAACCTCAACTATTTCATATCTATCATCAAGAATTAATCCCGGATTTAGCATTTTTACACTCCTCGCTAATTAGACACAACAACAACGGAAATATTGTCGTTTCCGCCGTAGTAGTTTGCTCTGCTTATCAGATATTCAACCACTCGCTCAAGATCGTTATCATCACTCACGATGTCACGAATCTCATCATCCTCTACCATATTTGAGAGACCGTCCGAACACAGAAGTATACGGCTGTTCTCCTTCAGTGTGATCTGGAAGAAGTCCGGCATGGCTTCGTCTCTTGAACCCATGGCTCTCGTAATGATATTTTTCTCAGGATGATTCCTGCCCTTGTTCCTGTCTAACTGTCCGTTTCTGATAAGCTCTTCAACAAGAGAATGATCCATCGTGATCTGCTGTATATCATCATCAATAACATACAGCCTGCTGTCGCCAATATTTCCGACATATAGTTCAGACCCGATCACAACCGCTGCGACCATAGTCGTCCCCATACCATTTTTATATTTATCTTTTTCCGCTTCCTTATATACCTCATTGCTTGCATATATAAATGCTCTCTTCAGAAGAGATATCGGATTTTTAACGGTCGACCTTTTTATGAAGTCAACCACAAGTCGTATCGCATATTGCGAGGCAAAGTCACCTGCCGCATGGCCGCCCATGCCGTCGGCAACAATATAAAGATTAGGTAACGGCCCAACCGGAGAATCCGACAGATAAATACTATCCTGATTACTGCTCCTCTTAAGGCCGGTGTCAGTTTTTCCGAATGATGTCATCAAAAACTCCTTGCCTGTTATCTGTTAGAATATTTTCTTCTAAGCTGTCCGCAGGCAGCATCGATATCGCTGCCCATACCTCTCCTAATAGTAACATTAATTCGGTATTTTTCAAGTATATTTTTAAAAAGCTCGACCCTGTCGGCCTCTGTAGCCTTGTATTTGCGTTCTTCTACGGGGTTGACCGGAATGAGATTCACATGGGCGTTCAGACCCTTAATAAGGGCTGCCAGACGCCTAGCATGATCCTCACTGTCGTTCACATCACGTACCAGACTGTACTCAAAGGTCAGTCTTCTGCCGGTCACGTCAAAATAATACCTGCATGCATCAAGAGTCTCCGAAAGGCTGTATCTCTCCGCCACAGGCATAAGTGCCTTCCTCTCCTCGTCAGTCGTTGCATGAAGTGATAACGCAAAGGTTATCGTCCTCTTCTCGTCAGCCAGCTTCTTTATCATCGGCACCAGCCCGCAGCTGGATACGGTTATATTTCTCTCGCTTATGTTATAGCCGTTCTCATCGGTAATAAGATCAAGGAATCTTATCAGATTATCGTAATTATCGAGCGGTTCACCGGTACCCATAACTACTATATTTGATACGCGCTCTCCGGTGCTTCTGATGGCATGATATATCTGATAAAGCATCTCGGAAGGCTCAAGGTTTCTGACCAGACCTCCTATAGTTGACGCACAGAACCTGCAGCCCATCCTGCAGCCTGCCTGCGAAGATATGCATACCGAGTTTCCATGATGGTATCTCATAAATACAGTTTCGATCATCTGGCCGTCAGGCATTTTCATAAGAAACTTTATGCTTCCGTCCTTCTTTGAAACCAGATGAGTCTCCTCGGTTATAACCGGAATCTCCGCAGCTATATCCTTACGCATGTTTTCCGGAAGATTGCTCATCTCGGAGGTGTCGAAGGTCTGCTTCTTGTGGAGCCACTCGTAGATCTGCTTCGCGCGGAAGGCCGGGTAGCCTTTCTGCTTAATATATTCAGTTAATTCGGATAACGTCATTGATGGTATGTCCATATTATTTCCTACCTAGATTGTTTTACAAAAATCGCGCAATGCCAGCTCAACCCCACACTCAACAATTCCTGTTGGTTGTAAATTATTGATTAATCATTTTTACGAAAGATTGAAAAATAGAAGCCGTCTGTATTATCGAGTCCCTGAACGAAATGATTCTGAGATTCTATTGACATATCACCCTTGAACTCATCCAGCAGCCATCGAGCATTCTCCTCATTCTCCTCAGGGAGGATGGTGCAGGTTGAGAAAAGAAGCTTTCCGCCCGGCTTAACGTAACGGACGGCATTTGTGAGGATACTGCGTGAAAGCTCTGAAAGCGAGGCGATATCTTCCGGCTTGAGTCTGTATTTGATATCGCTCTTTCTGCCCATGACACCCAGACCGGAGCATGGAACATCGGCGATGACGATGTCGAAACTGCCAATCAGTTTCTCATCAAATACTGTGGCGTCCGACTTTTCCACCTTCATATTTGCCAGTCTGAGTCTGGTCATATTATCACTTATCTTTTCTATCTTATCATCGGAGATATCTCTTGAAACAACCTCTCCGGTACCTCCTAGAAGCTCGGCTGTATAAAGACTCTTACCTCCCGGAGCTGCGCAGAGGTCAATGACCTTCATACCCTCCTTAATCTCAAGGGCTTCAACAGCTCGCATCGAGCTTTCTGCCTGAACCGAAAAAAGCCCCTCCTTATATCCGGGAAGCCTTCTAACAAAATCTATATCACTGATCTGCAGCGCAGAATCACTGTATTTTCCATCCGAAACCGCTATACCTTTCTCGGTAAGCTTATCCCTTAACTCTTCTTTTGTTGTCAGAGTTCTGTTATATCTGATAGTCAGCTTCTTTCTCGTAAAAGAGGCTGACAGTATCTTCTCAGTTTTCTCTTCTCCATAGATACTGCTGAGCTTACTTACCAGCCATTCCGGAGCGGAATACTTTTCTGAAAGAGTCTTAAAGCCAAATACCTTTGCGATCCTTTCCAACCTTTTGATCTCTTTTTCATCTACCGATTCACTACCGATCATTGCATCACGAGTTGTATTCTCATTCGACTCCTGCGTCGATCCAACTTTGTAGTAGTCCTCTTCTGTAAGCTTTCTGTCTACACTTCTGAGAACAGCATTAACAAAGCCCGAAAGCTTCATCATATTGTGAGCCTTGGTCATATTTACGCACTCATTGATGGTTGCTCTTGATGGTACAGAATCCATGAAAAGCATCTCATATATGCCAAGACGGAGTATATTTCTGATGATCGGTCTAAGCTTTTTGACCGGAGTTTTCGAGAAGCCTCCGATGATCTTATCAAGAGAAAGAAGGTATTCACTTATACCCTCCGCTTCTCTCGTGATAAAGCTTCTATCCTTCTTATCAGCAAACTGCATCTTGCGAAGCGCCTTATCCAGAGCATCGCCCAAAAAGGTGCGCTGCTGCTCCATATCCAGAAGGATATCTATCACTACTTTTCTGTTGTTATCCGATCTGTTACTACTCACTTGTTTAATCCTTCATCTCATTCAATAACATGACTCGCCAAAATACTCCCTATTCTGGCATCATGTCATTAACTATATTCTGATCAGTCACGGAGCACTTTATTCTCCGAGTTTCATTCCGGCCTCGACCTTATTCCCATTAAGAAATGCGACTGAGTCCATCTCTTTCTTGCCCTCCGGCTGAACCGAAAGTATCTTCAGAGCGCCGCTTCCACACTTAACCGTGAAGTCCTTCTTGGTCCTTACAATGACCTCTCCCGGAGCAGCATCGGTATCGTCCTCCAAAACTGCAGCCTTAAATATCTTCAGGCTCTTTCCCTGAAATGTTGTAAATGCAGTCGGCCAAGGCCTCAGACCTCTCACAAGTCTGTCTATATTTATTGCTGGGAGGCTCCAGTCGATCTGGCCCATCTCCTTCTTAAGCATCACTGCGTAATTAGACTCTTCATCATTCTGAGGTGTTCTGGTATATTTACCCGAAAGGATCTTATCCATCGTACTTATTATAAGCTCGGCACCCATAACCGTAAGGCGTGCTCTCAGCTCCTCAGCTGTCTCACTCTCACCGATCTCGGTTACAGACTTCTCGATCATGTCTCCTGTATCAAGCCCCTTCGCCATAAACATGGTCGTTACGCCGGTCTCCTTCTCGCCGTTGATAACGCACCACTCGATAGGCGCCGCACCTCTGTATTTTGGAAGCAGCGAAGCGTGAATATTGATGCAGCCGTATTTCGGAATATTCAGTATTTCCTCCGGAAGTATCTGACCGTAAGCCGCAACAATTATCATATCCGGATCCATCTCTCTTATTATCTCAGCATTCTCGCTGTTTCTGAGCCTGTCAGGCTGAAATACAGGAATATCATACTTCACGGCACATTCCTTAACCGGCGACGGAACAGGCTTGCCGCTTCTGCCCTTCATTTTGTCCGGCTGGGTAAAGCATGCTGCAACATTGTAGCCTTCCTTCACTATGGCTTCGAGAGGATCCACAGCAAACTCCGGCGTACCCATATATATAATCTTAATATCTTTCTTATCCATGAATCGTCATCCCCTTAATATCATCTTTCGGTGCTTAATTCACTATACATATTGTCACTCACGAATAATCATGCAGAATGATCTTCGAGATCACTTCTCATCCACCTTCAAATAGTATATTCTTTATCTGATACTTTATTCAGCTTTAGAATCAGCATCTGACTCTGCATCTGCTTCGTCATCAGCATCTTCATCATTCTCCGCCTCATCATCAACCGGCGGAAGATCAACTCTGTGAAGTGTTCCCTCGTGTACGATGTCCTTATAGAGCTTGCCGTCAAGGTGATCAAGCTCATGGCAGATACATCTTGCCAGAAGCCCCTCTCCTTCTACTGTAAACTCTTCCATATCTTCATTAAGAGCCTTGCAGACAACATGAGCCGGCCTGGTTACCTCTCCCGAAAGGCCAGGCAGACTGAGGCAGCCTTCCTCACCAATCTGCTCGCCGTCAGCTTCGATGATCTCAGGATTGATCAGAACGAGCGGATTGTCATCCATAACATCAATAACAACTATTCTCTTGAGAACTCCGACCTGAGGCGCTGCAAGTCCGACACCATTTGACTCATACATGGTATCAAACATATCATCGATCAGTGTAAGTGTCCTCTCGTTCATCTTTGTAACAGGCTTGCAAACCTTTCTAAGTATATCGTCTCCGTCAACTCTTATATTTCTTATAGCCATCTTTCCGCTCCTTTTTAATAACTATCTGTCACCCAGGCAAATACAGCTTATACGTTGCCTGTCTCTCTCATTATTTATCTTTCATATAAGTTTCTATACAACATTCATAGGGTCCATATCGAACTGTATTTCCGCATCCGTTTCACTGCTCAGCTTTGCGAAAATACCATCCACCTTATCTATGGCCATGGTAAGTTTATCATATTTTTCATCACGTGCATAGATTACTCTTCTGTAGCTTTCATTGATCCTTCCGATATATGCAGGTCCCGGTCCTGTTATGACCGCACCCTTCTCATCAGACAGAAGCTCTCTAACCTTCTTCGCCACCTCAGCAGACAATCTGTCCGCAAGCTCTTCATCCTTTGAGGTTATGAGAATACCGAGCATATGTGACGCCGGCGGGTATTTCATAAGTCTTCTGTAGGATATCTCCTGCCTAAAGAAGCTGTTATAATCCTGCTGTGCCGCTGAGCTTATGGTATAATGCTCCGGCTGATAAGTCTGGATCACTACGTAACCCGGTTTATCACCTCTGCCTGCGCGCCCTGCCGCCTGCGTGAGAAGATCAAATGTCCTCTCCGCCGATGTATAATCATTATCGAAGAGACTCAGATCCGCCAGTACAATTCCGACGACTGTGACATTTCCGAAATCATGCCCCTTAACTATCATCTGGGTACCTATCAGGCAGTCCGCTTTATGCCTTTTAAAGCTGTTAATTATCCTTTGGTGTGAATCCTTCCTCGTGGTCGTGTCCTTATCCATACGAAGGGTTCGGATATTCGGAAATATACTCTTCACTGCCGCTTCAACCTTTTCGGTTCCGGTTCCATAACCGCCGATCAGCTTAGACGAGCAGGAAGGACATTTATCCGGCATCTCAGCCTGATAACCGCAGTAATGACACATAAGTTTATGATTTCCGTGCAGTGCCAGTGTCACATCACATTTCGGACACTTTATAACATGTCCGCAGCTTCTGCAGGAAACAAAGCTGCTGTAGCCGCGCCGGTTTATGAATAGCATAACCTGTTCACCGGCATCAAACGCCTGCTCCATCCTGGCTGCAAGCTCTCTTGATATAATGCTCCTGTTACCACTCTTCAATTCTTCTCTAAGATCTACTATGCTCGTTGTCGCAAGCGCCCTTCCCATAACTCTGTCAGGAAGGCTCCAAAGCTTATACTCACCCGAAAGCGCTCTGTAATAGCTTTCTATGGACGGTGTTGCCGAACCGAGAACTACCGATGCTCCTTCAAGTTCAGCACGCTTCATTGCCGTTTCTCTTGCATGATATTTCGGCGTCGTTTCACTCTTGTAAGCCGTATCATGTTCTTCATCTATTATTATAAGTCCGAGATTCGAAAATGGTGCAAAGAGTGCGGATCTCGGACCTATTATAAGATCCGTCTCGCCTTTTCTTGCCCTCTCAAACTCAGTATATTTTTCACCCTTACTCAGTCTGGAATTGATGATCGATATCCTGCCTCCGAATGCAGCTTCAAATCTTTCAACCGTCTGAAGTGTAAGAGATATCTCGGGTATCAGTACTATGGCTGTCTTGCCGCACCTTACGACCTCTTTCACAAGCTCGATATAGACCTCAGTCTTACCGCTTCCGGTAACACCGTGAAGGAGGTATTTCCCTCTGACACCTGTTTCAAAATCATCGCAGAAGTTCTCGACTATTTCCTTCTGTTCGCTGTTAAGCTCAAACCGATCCGCTTCATGTTCTGTTTCAGGCTTCCCGGCTATTATTTCTGTAGTCTGCTGCGCTCCGCTCAACTGCTGTACGTCAACTGACGATTCTGCCGACACATCACCTGTCATCTCTTCGCCAACACTCTCCACGTCCTCAGTTGCAGTCTTCTTCCTGCCGACTTTCTTAACCTTCTCCTTTACAGGAGTTACAGTCTTAAGAGCCGCTATCATGGTTGAGCCGTAATGCTCCTTCATCCAGCCGGCAAGCTCAATCAGTCTGCTCTCTATGGAAAGCTGCTTCTCCGGAACCTCAAGTATTTCCTTGATCTTACTTTCTTCCCACTGAGCCTCGTCCGATATGCCGACTATATAGCCCTGTCTTCTGGTATTTCCGCGTCCGAAAGGAATCGTAACAGGCGTTCCAATATTCACTTTTCCCTTTAACGCGTCAGGTATCCTGTACTGAAATACCCTGTCGACCTTCTCATGCGAGATATCGATTATGACGTCTGCATATCTTCCTTCCATATTTTCTCCCAAAGACAGCTTATTCATCAAAAAGTCTGCTCTGTAACAGCTTATTCATCAAAAAAGTCTGTTCTGTAAAAGCTTATTCCTCAAAAGCCGGCTCATTAAAAGCTTTCTCTTATCAAACACCCTCATAAACGCAATACAGGCGGACCGTTAAGCCCGCCTGATATGTCTCAAAATGATCTCTAATCATCCTCTCCGACTATCTTAACCTTGCCCTGATACAGTTCCTCAACAGCAGCAGAAAGTGGTTTCTGATCCTCGCCATTTTCAACAAGTGGCTCATCTCCAGCGATTATCTGTCTGGCACGCTTAGCTGTTGCAAGCACGATTGAATATCTGCTCTGTACTACAGGCTGTTCGCCCGGCTCAACTTCACTGTTAACAACTGCCATAAGATCTGAATAAGATGGATGTAACATATTTTATCTCCTTCCAAATACCGTATTTACCATACAGGTATTATCATAAACATTATTACCTTCTGAAATCATCTTTCAGCGCGGCAATGAACGAAAGATTATTCTCTTTCGCACACTTCCTGCTTAATATAACAGAATTTACCGTATCAATGCAAGTATTTATATCATCATTTACGACAATATATTCATATGAATCGATACTCTCAGCTTCTTCAGCCGCTCTCTTAAGCCTTTTAGCTATGGTTGCATCATCCTCTGAGCCGCGTCCTCTGAGTCGTGCCTCAAGAGTATTTCTGTCAGGAGTCGTGATAAATATAAGTACCGCGTCAGGATACTGGCTCTTAACGTTCATAGCTCCCTGAACCTCGATCTCAAGGATGACATCTCTGCCGGCATCGATCTCGTCCTCAACGAACTTTCTCGGTGTTCCGTAGTAGTTGTCAACGTACTGAGCCCACTCGATGAAACCGTTGTAATCTATAAGATTCTTAAAATCAGCAACCGATTTGAAATAATACTCTCTTCCGTCTACCTCGCCCGGTCTCGGCTGTCTGGTGGTTGCGGAAACCGAAAGGCTGTAGCCGTATTTTTCAACAAGGCCCTTAACTACCGTTCCCTTTCCGGCACCGGAAAAGCCCGAAATTACTATGAGTTTTCCTTTATTATCCATTATTATCATTCCTCCTGTTCTATGTTTCCGCAGCCCTAACCGTCGAATAGGACGTCTTCGACGTCCATCGCTCCTACGTGGCTTCTGTTCGACGATAGATTGCTTCCTACTCCAAGTTCTGAATCTGTTCGCGTATCTTTTCTATGCAGGTCTTCATCTCGATACCGATATCGGTTACAGCAAGAGAATCCGACTTCGAAAGTATTGTATTTGACTCTCTGTTCATCTCCTGAACTATGAAATCAAGCTTTCTTCCCACATCGCCGCCATCGTTAAGAATCTTTCTGACAGCATCGATGTGACTCTTAAGCCTAACTATCTCCTCGTCAACACAGATCTTATCAGAATAGATAACAACCTCTGCAGCAATCCTCTGATCATCAACCGCACCGGCCTCAATAAGCTCCTTAACCTTCTCAGAAAGCTTAGCCTTATATGCAGCGATAAGCTCCGGTGACATTCTCTCTATCTCATTTACCATGGCAGACATCTCGTCGAGCTTGATAAGAAGATTGTTCTTAAGATTCTCTCCTTCCATGGCTCTCGCATTTGAGAAGCTCTCTCCGGCCTCTCTCAGTGTCTTCTCAATATCCTTGTAGAGGCTTTCGTCAATCTCTGACTTCTCCTCAAGAGAGAAAACCTCCGGGAAATCAGCCACAACAGTCGGTCTAAGCTCCTCCTTAAGTCCGAAATCATCTCTCATCTGCTCAAGATAATTGATATACTCTGAAGCGATTTCCTTATTGTATTTTACCATAAGATTTGACTTTGCAAAATCTTCATAGGTAACAAATACATCAACCTTGCCTCTTACGATATAGTCCTTAAGGACGTTTCTCATTGCAGGCTCAAACTGGTTAAACTTGCGCGGCATCTTGATACTTATGTCGGAATATCTGTGATTAACCGACTTGATTTCAATAACTATCTTCTTGTTTTCGTCTAACAATTCGCTTCTTCCGAAGCCTGTCATGCTCCTGATCATTTTCTTCTCCTGTTAATCTTTTGTATTTTCGGCTATCTCGTCGTTGTATTTGGCCATAGGTGTCTTGAGAACACTGGAATTGTAGCTGATATCTCCTGACGAAATAAGCTTTGCTGCTGCATTCCTGTTATTCGGGGTATACCAACTGTTAACCGCATAGTCATACTGGATATCTTCATCACAGCAAAGTGTTACAATAATAAGTGCTGCAAGTCCTTTGTTAGGACAGGTTTCAGCCACACCTATGTATGCGCCGCCCCAGTGATGGTACTCAGGTCCCGGGCAGAAGCACCATTCCTCCGTTGAAATACCTGCGATTGTATAATTGATCAGCCAGTCTCCGCCAAAATATCCGAAGACATTTGAGTTCATATAGTCGTTCCATTTCTGGCTCCACATATAATCATCAGTGCCGAGAGCTATATATCCGTTATTAACGAACCTGTCTATCTGCTGAGTGCTCTGAGCAGGAAGATTAGGATCATTCAGATCATATCCATAGCCTCTTGCAAGATCGCCCTGTGAGGCCAGCATATAATAACCATTATCCTTCATCTTCGCAGCAGTATCCTCAAAGAGATCCCATGTACAAATATATTTGTAAACCTCGTCAGGATCACTTGTTCCGAGAACTGCTTCAGCAATATCCTTTCTGTAGAGGAAGCCCATCGGACATACATAAGGAGCCATACCCTTCAACTCTCCGCCGAATGTAGCATCTGTCTTGGTGTACCCGTATGCGTCCTTATAATAAGACTCAACTCCAAGCTCACCCATCGTAGCATATCTGCTGTCTGCAAGCTGTCCCGCACACTCCCCATCATACATTACCATAGAAAGCGGCTTGTTGCGATTGGTCATTCTTGCAAATACAACGTCAAAGTATTCCTGTGAGTTTCCGCTAAGTCCCAGATTCTCAAACTCGATCAGATTGCTGTACTCAGGGTATTTCTGCAGGAACCTTTGAAGAAGATCGCCGAACTCCGCATTCCATGAATACAGATAGATCTTTTCACCTGTGATTGGCGGAAGTCCTGCTATCGGATTCTCCGTGGAAGTTGTATTCCCGCTATTATTTCCGGTATTATTTCCGGTATTATTGCCTGTGTTATTTCCACTATTATTTCCGGTATTATTACCTGTATTGTTTCCGGTGTTATTTGCAGTATTATTATCCGGTTCCTTATTCGTCTTGAAGCTGACATTTTTTCTGTCGATCGAAAGACTTATCTCATAATCAGTATCTCTGTAATCAGGATCGACATCGATACCGCCGTTGATCACAATGTATCCACTATACTCTCCATCACTTGTCACATTGCTGATATCATAGGAAATATCAAAATAATCAACCGAGTCATCAGCCGCTCCAACCGAAGATGTTTTAACTCCAATTACTCTATTTTCATCAAATCCGTCAAGACCGTATTCATTATTGTTGCCAAGCTCATGTTCAACCGCTCTCTTGATAAATAAATCATTTAATGCAACTATCTTGTTCTCATTTTTATCAAGCGGTGCCAGTTCAACCTTATCTATATTCCAGTTTCCAGCGATGCCTGAAAGCTTCAGATCAGCATAAACCTTTCTGGTCATGTACTCATCTTCCGTTGTGAGAATGACTGTTGCTTTTCCGCTGAAGAAGCTGTACTCCGAATCAACTATTTCAACATCTGTGATCTTGCAGTAAGTGCCATTCTCACCAGTCATATGCTGAATATAATACCATAAATGATAATACTCCGGCACACCTGCAACGTTTTCATGTTTAGGATCCGGTCCTGTGAAATAATCCTTCAGATACTCACGGGTTGGCTTACTGAAGCCAAGGAAGTAAGTAACCACGCATGCAACTATAAGAGCTGCTGCTATCGAACAAATAACAATAATCTTTTTCTTCTTTCCGCCCTTTTTCTTTTCCTTGATCGGTTTCGGCGGTTTTTGAGGTTTCATCTGCTGAATCCGGCCAAACTGTGCGCTCTGATTTCCCTGCATATTCTGGCCATACTGTGCCTGACCGTTCATCATCTGCACATTGTTCTGAATGTTCTGGCCATACTGCTGGGCATTCTGACCGCCCTGCATCTGACTGTAATTCTGCATATTCTGTCCGTACTGCTGGGCATTCTGACCGCCCTGCATCTGGCTGTAATTCTGCATATTGTGTCCATACTGCTGGCTGTACTGACTGCCCTGCATCTGGCCGTAATTCTGCATATTTTGTCCGTACTGCTGGCTGTACTGACCGCTTTGCATCTGTCCATAATAGTACTGCATGTTCTGGTTGTACGGCATCTGACCATACGCCTGCATATTCTGGCCATAATTCTGCATGTTCTGTCCGTTCTGACCACCCTGCATCTGTCCAGAATACTGTGCATTCTGACCGTTCATCTGGCCATAACCGTTCTGGTGCAGCTGTGAATTATCAGGTGTATTTACCTGTACATCCGGCTTATTCTGTACATTCTCTGTAACAGGCTTGTTCTGTGAATCTCCTGTCAGTGCTGTATCTGATCCTGTCAAAGTAACTTCAGAATTCTTCGTTGTCTCTGCCACCGGTTTTTCCGGAACAATCGGTTCTTTCTGAGCACTCTCTGACACAGGTTTTTCAGATTTTTCAGGCTCATTCTGTGCTGCCTGATTACTCTGTGCTGACTGCGGCTTTCCACAAAAAGCGCAGAACTGATCTTCATCCCTCAATTGTTTTCCGCAATAAATACAAAACTTCATATAAATACCTCTCTAACCAACCCAGGCATCCGTCAAATACTACTATAAAAGCAGCATAAATATTTTACTCTTCTTTATTATACACTGTCAATTATCTGTTTAAGCTTACTTATGTCCGGTTCTGCCATCATCGAGTAATTTGTGTGATAGATAACATAGCCCGGATTGGCATGTGGCGGCTTCTTCAGATTCTTACGCTCCGTATAATCGATCTCAACCTTCGGAGCATCCTTTCCCGAAGAGTAATACGCCGCAAGCCTTGCAGCCTCCTCGTAGGTTCTGTCCGGAATATCCTTTTCATCCTTCTTTTTTACTATTACGTGTGAGCCCGGCATTTTTTTTGCATGGAACCACATATCATCCTTGCCGGAAATCTTGAAGGAAAGCTCATCATTCTGGATATTATTACGTCCAACATACATATCATAACCGTCTGAAGAGACAAAATGCAGCGGTTTCGATCTCTGAACCATCTTGGTCTGACCATTCTTCTTCTGACCGGACAGCTTCATACTCTTCCCAAGCTTTGCATAGCCGGTCTGAACAAGCTCAAGCCTTATATCCGCCAGCTCCTCCTCAGTCTCCGCCAGACTCAGCTCTGTCTGAACCGATCTCAGATAATCCAGTTCCGCTTTCGTCTCCTCTATCATCCCCGAAAGAAAATCATAGGTTCTCTTTTTCTTATTATATTTTGCGTAGTATTTAACACTGTTTTCCGAAGGCGTCAGCATCTCGTCGAGTGGTATCGTAATCTCATTACCATCGTAGTAATTGGTGCAGACAAGCGTCTTGTCGCCCTTCGCCGCGCTGTAGCCATAGGTATTTATCAGTTCACCGTAGATACGGTATTTCTCCCTATCTTCGGTATCCTTAAGCTGATCTCTCTGCAGATCATATTTTCTGGCCGCTCTCTCGACCGCATTTGAAAGAAGGTGCCTGAGGTCCGCCGACCTCGTGCTTATGCGGTTCTTTGCAGCCTTCGCTCTGTAGAAGCTGTGAATCATCTCCGAAGGGCTGTCATATTCTTCAGCTTTATCACCTTCATAAAGCTTAAGCGGAAATACAGCATATTCCACCGGGTTGTCATTTTCCGAATATACTACCGGCCGGAAGCTTCCTTTCTCAATAATCTCTCTTACTCCACAGAAGCTCTCCCACAGGTCGTTCTTCTGAGTATCACTCAGCTCTGCGGCCGGCTTCTTTGATTCAATCCCTGCCCGCAAGACTATTTCCTCTGCAACCACAGGTGAGAAGCCGTTCAGTGAGGTATAAATTGCCTTCACAACAGAGCCCTTCTTTGACTCGAGAGCCGCCTTGAAACCTTCCTCATCAATTACCATCGGATCGGTCTTTCCTTCGGCAGGAGGGTAAAAATACTCTCTTCCCGGAAGAACCTCTCTGACCGAGCTCACGTCACTTGGTACTCTCTTGATGCTGTCGAGCACCCTGCCATCCTTATCCACAAGGATGATATTACTGTGTCTTCCCATGATCTCTGTGATAAGCCTTTTCTCCTCGATATCGCCCATCTCATTACGATGCTCGATGATGATCTCGACTATTCTCTCGAAGTTAGGCTGTCTGATATCTATGATCCTGCCGTTTCCAATGTATTTTCTGAGAAGCATACAGAAGTTAGGTGCCGTAAGCGGCGCCGTCTTATTTTCATCTGTTATATAAATAAGTGGCAGCGAGGCATCTGCCGTTATTATGAGCTTCAGATTCTCGCTTCCCTTGATCGTAAGATAAAGCTCCTGATCGTCAGTCTGCTGTATCTTAGACACTCTTCCTCCCAGAAGCTTGCCGCGAAGCTCTTTCACTATACTGTTTATCGTAATTCCATCGTAAGCCATATCTAACCTCGTATTTTCTAAGCATAACAAACGCCATCTGAAATACAGACGGCGTTGTCATATATAAACTATCTTCTATTCTACAGTTCGTTGTACATCTGCTCGTAGATCTTTGCCGATGTATCCCAGCTGTAATTCTGCTCCATCGCACGCTTCTGAAGTCCTGCCCATGCATCCTTATCATCAAAGAATACCTTCTTAGAGTAGTTTATGGTATTCAGAAGATCAAATGCATCATAGTTTGCAAATGAGAAGCCCGTACCTGTTCCCTCATATTCATTGTAAGGAATAACTGTATCCTTCAGACCGCCGGTCTCTCTGACGATCGGAAGCGAACCATATCTCAGAGCCATAAGCTGTGTAAGTCCGCAAGGTTCAAACCTTGAAGGAACGAGCATAGCATCGCAGGATGCGTAGATCCTGTGTGACAGATCATCACTGAAATAAATATTTGCAGATATCTTTGCAGGATGGATGCCTTGATAATATCTGAACATATCCTCATAACGTCTGTCGCCGGTTCCGAGAACAACAAGCTGTGTTCCGTCAGTCATGATATCATTCATGATGCGGTCGATAAGGTCGAGACCCTTCTGATCGGTAAGTCTTGATACAAGACCTATCATATATGCATTCGGATCCTCAGGAAGTCCCAGTTCTCTCTGGAGCGCAAGCTTATTTGTAACCTTATCTGTCCTGAAGTTGTCTATGTTGTAGTTCTTAAATATCTTCCTGTCGGTATTTGGATCCCATACCTGGTAATCGATACCGTTTACGATACCCCAGAGTGACTGCCATCTTGCACGGAGAAGTCCGTCAAGTCCTTCACCGTAGTATGGTGTCTGTATCTCCTGAGCGTAGGTATTTGAAACCGTCGAGATCTTGTCTGCGTAAACAAGGCCACCCTTCAGCATACTTCCGTCCTTGTCTATCTCAAGCTTATCAGGCGTGAAGAGATAGCCCGGAAGCCCCGAATACTCCATAAGTGTTTTGATATCCCATCTTCCCTGGAACTGAAGATTATGGATAGTCATAACAGACTTCATATTGCTGTAGAAAGGATTGTTTGCAAAGAGAGTCTTAAGGTAAACAGGAACCATACCCGACTGCCAGTCATGGCAGTGAACAATATCAGGCTGGAAACCGATTCCCGGAAGGATTGAAAGAGCCGCCTTGCTGAAATAGCAGAACTTCTCGATATCCCACTTTGCATCTCCATAGATGTTGAATCCATTGAAATAATACTCGTTATCGATAAAATATACCGGAACGCCTTCATACTCCAGATACATTACGCCGACATACTGCTGCTTCCAGCCGATGTCCATCTGGAAATGAGTGATATACTTCATCTTGCTCCTGTATTTGTCAGGAAGACACATATAATTCGGCATGATGATCCTGACATCATACTCTTTTCTATTGAACTTCTTTGGGAGTGTTCCCACAACGTCCGCAAGACCTCCTGTCTTGATAAAAGGAACACATTCTGAAGCAATATAAGCTATTTTTTTCATCTGTAACCCCTCCAGGTTCTATATTTGATTTCCGGTCTGGTCACTCGTTTCGGCCGGATAATATTCCCAAAAAATACTTTAAATTTCCCTTAAACCCAACATATCAATTTTAGCATAAAATGGTATGTTCTTCAATGGAAACATGCGACTTTATGCCATGCAAAACGATTGATATTTCTGATACTCCTGCCTTAGATCACATCACCGTATCTGCAGTTGATGAATTTCTTTATCTCTTCTGCACATCCGCTTATTCCGTACTTCTCGGTACTGAGTGATATGTCGTAATATCTTGCATTCTTCCAGTCATGACCGGTGTAGTACTTGTAATAATCCGCTCTGTGTCTGTCCTTACTATTGATGTAGGCGATCAGTTCCTTCTCAGGCATATCATGAACGTAGGATATTCTTCTTGCACGGTATTCGATCGGAGCATGAATAAATACGCTCACAACATCATCCCTGTCCTTCAGGATGTAGTTTGAGCAGCGTCCGACTATAACACAGGATTCTCTGTCCGCGAGAGCTCTGATGATCTCAGACTGATATTCGAAGAGGTCCCTCATCGAAAGGAAATCATCGCTTTCAACCGGAAACTCCTCGCCCTCATGGCCCTTATACTGATCCTGTGCAACATTAAAAAGAGAGGTTCCCTTGATCCTGTCATCGTGTGCGACATGATTGTCTCTTAAATTCTTACTGTCAGAAACCAGCTGGAACATCTCACTGTCGTAGCAGTTAATACCAAGATCTTCGGCGAGGCGCTTACCAACCTTAAGGCCGCCTGAGCCGTGCTCTCTGGCAATAGTAATGATGATCTTTTTCTTCATAGAAACCTCCTTTTATGCAGGTATATCAATAGTTACAATAACCTTGCGAAGTACCTTACGGCGTATTTAGACCAGATATCTAACAACGTATTTAGATCAGATATCTCGCGCCGCATTTTTCGATACACGTCCTGGTAAGAACATTCAGTGCATCAATATAATAATCCGCACCAAGCTCGTAGTTTACATTAAATACAGAAAGCTCTGTACAGGCAAGTATCACTGCCTCACAGCCCTGATCTCTGAGTGGAGCAACAACCTCCATAAACTTATGTCTGTCGCCCTTCTCCCCGGCCTTGATCTCGTCATAGATAATAGACATGACCTTCTTCTGACCTTCCTCATCGGGATAAACAGTCTCTATTCCGTGTGCCCTTAGAGCCTTGCCGTACATATCATTCTGAACCGTTCCGTCCGTAGCCATAACGCCAACCTTCTTAACGTGGCGGGCTGCCGCATAGCTTGCAGTCTCCTCAATCATATTGATGAAGCCTCCACCTGTCAGCTCATCGAATTTGTTTGCAAAGAAGTGACAGGTATTGCACGGAACCGCAAAATATTCACAGCCTGCACCCTTCAGTATCTCGATATCCTTCTTTAGGATATCCCATAGATAATCCTGCTTTCCGCAAAGGATGCATTCTGTTCTGTCCGGTATCGTAGCGTGTGAGAAGATGAGGATATCAAGATGATCCCTGTCTCCCGAAACCGCTGTTTTTTCTATGATCTTTTTATATAATATTTCTGTCGCCTCAGGGCCCATACCCCCGAGTATTCCAAGCATTTTTCTTTCCATTGTCCTTGTCCTGTATTTTCATAAAATTCTGCTACTTTTGATTATACCAAACACAAGACATCTAATAAATATTTTTTTACTCAAGTTTTCAAAAACTTATTGTTATCGTAACATCCCTGTTGCGGGTATTTGCACCGCATTGCTCATCAACAAAGTCATCATGCTTAACATAGCTTCTGCCTGCAGCATGTGTCATGGTCTCATGGCTTTCCGGCGCATTTTTATAAATCTCCTTCAAATGATAAAAAGCATAATCTGCTGTATTAAAATCGTGATCATTTTCTATGATCGTAAGGAGCTTTTCTATGTAAGGTTTTCCGGCATATTTCCATGCTGCCATGTAATGAGATATACCATAATAAGTACCGACGAATTTCATGTGTCTCCACCCATTGAAAGGATCGTTCATCAGCATATCAACTGCTGCATCTGTCATTTTCTTCTCAAGCTCCGAACCATCTATAAGTTCATGAAGCCTTTTTCTGTCAAGATCGTGAGAATTCCCTTTCATGCAGTATTCAAGGAATAATTCTCCGTCAGTGATAGCACCGAGCATTCTTTCCCTTACCATAGTACTGCTCTGTCCAAAAGGCAGATAATCCTTCGTAAACTCTTTATATGCCAACAGCCGTGTCTCATCACTTTTCAGACTCTCATATGCCCTAAGGAAGTTTAGCGGGTCATTTTTCTGCTTCATCTTGATCCTCATAACCTCAAACGCTTCAGTTTCCGATGCGTTTGATATAGTCCTATCGACCCACTTGGAATCAGCATACTCTCTTACTTTATTATTCTCTGATTCTTTAAGCTTATCTATAAATTCGTCACCCAGAAGCTTCGCCGCATCAAGCGCAACCGAATTCTTAGAAAGCGCAACTTTTAAAAGTCCTTCTGTGCTCTTAATCTTCTTAAATGCGATGGTTTCCGATCTTATCTGATGACCGCCATGACCTGACACGATAAACTTAACCATGTCCTTTTCATTTCCATCCATCCTTTCAAGTATCGCACAGGTCCATTTTATCCACAGACTCTTTTCCTGATCCGGCTGTCCGTATGCATTGTTCTTAAAAGAACCTCTCGGAATATCCCTGTAAAGAAGACGCGCGAGTGCCCTGTTATCCTGAAGCTTTCTTATGGCAGCCCAGGCAGGTTTTCCACCTGAATTTCTCTCATCAATATCGTCGCATTCTTTTGCAAGCTTTTCCAGCTCCTCTTCCGTAAAAACATCATTTTCGATAGCGATCACCTTCTGTGCAGGTTCAAGAAGCTCCATGTATTTTCTTGCGTATTTTGCTGTGTCCAGCTCCAGAAGGCGGCTCTTTGCATACTTATTCCCGCCCTGTGCAAGAAATATCAGCAGGTCCTCGTTGCTCTTATCAAGTGCCTTGATTGCTTTAACTCTATAGGTTTCATTTCTGCATTCATTTATGATACGGACGCACTGATCCTGCTTAAAATACAGATTTTTGGCAGCCAGTTCAGCCAGGCTCTCGTCCTTTCCCTTAAGGATTATATCCATGAGAAGCTCCTGGTCCCGGAGTTGCCTGACTATATTCTTTTTAAGCTGTATCTCTGAAGCAGCACTGAAGGCCTCGCGAAGAAGAGACGCTTCCGAGATATCACCCATCCATTCATCCGTACCGTCAATGTAAATATCCCCCTGAACCTTATATGCAGCAACAATATTTTCGGCAACCAGCTTTCTTCCTTCATCAGACCGAAGAAGGTGAGCTGACATACATCTGGCAAATGGAGACGGCGCATTATATGCTATATCTCTCATAACACTAAGCTTCTCCTCCGATGGATCAAATCTTTTTATATGATAGATAGCACTGCGGATAAGTTTCAGTCCGTCCTTATCATAAAACGCAGTTTCCATAACAAGTCTTTTCAGCACATCGAGAGAATCCGTTTCCTTCTCTTTTGCCTTAGCCTTATTAATATCCTTAAGCCACCCCGGTGTAAAAAGTCCCATAATCCTACTCCTTCCCGATATTCTCTGCTATCCTCCGGAAATACTCTTTCCTGTCCGAACAGTCAAAATCCCCACTATCCACGTTACTATCATTCTTCACCCATGCCTTGCATATGCCTCCGCATAGGTATCTCACTTCACAGTATTTACACTTTTCATTTGTATCCACATCATGCCGGGTGTATTTAAAAAGCCCGCCCTCCGTCAGAATACTCCTGAGTGTTTCACCCTTCAGATCTCCAAGCTTCATTTCCGATTTGCACCAGGCATAACATGGAAATACACTTCCGTCCGGCTTCACAAACAGGTTATGTCCCAGCCCACAGCTTTCTCTTATGCAGAAGCTGTCACTCATAACCGCTTCATCCGTACATTTCTGCCATTTCTCCTGCACCGTTCCTTCAGCTCTGCCAAGAGGAAGCTTATTCCTTATACGCAGTTTTCTGATACCAAGTTCTCGGGCAAGTCTGCTTACGCTCTTTCCGGCCTCACCTTCTGCTTCCTCTTTGCTAAGAACAGCCGCAATACCAACCTTATCTATAAGCCCCATTTCTTTTATCAGCTTAATCCGACCGACCGCAATGTCATATGTTCCGCTGCCCCTTCTCCGGTCATGAGTTTCTCTGTCACCGTCTATACTCACTATAACCTCATCAAACAGGGCGCATACCTTCCTCAGCATGCTTTTCTCCACGTTACTTACCAGCGCGGTTCTGAGAATAAGTTTCGTCCCCTTCATATCCACCTGGCTGAGCATATCGCATAACTCTTCAAAGTGCGGATTTAGGAACGGCTCTCCGCCTGTGATAACAATACTCCGAAAACAGCTGTCCGCTGCTTCTTTGATAATATTTCTGTATTTTTCCGGAGATAGTTCGTCACACTGAGCTTCTCCGCCTCTTATATAACAGTGATCACAGCGAAGCTCACATCTGTAGGTTATATGAAGATATAATTTATTCAGCTCATTAAAAGGATAATGATTTCCGCAAAGTTCCTTGGGCTTCCCCTGCATTTTCCCTGCACGAACAGCATAGCTTAGCAGTTCCTTTGTTTTTCTGATATCTGCCGGATGCTTATTCTCACCCGCCATGGCAAGCACTTTTGCCTCAAAGTTTTTGCCAAGCATTGATGCAGCCATTTCACCGGCCAAATCCTTCTTCATAGCATCAAATACAGCCTTATATGCTTCGCAGTACGGATCCTTAATCATAGTACGTTTCGAAATCCCATCATCGAAACCATTATCTGTATCACTACTTACAATTGATCTATCATCAACAGCTGTTCGGTTATGCGAACCATCATATCGACCCAGAGCCATCAGCGCATTATACATACATCCGCCCTTGCATATTGCAAAATGCTCGCAGTCTGCGCATGTGTTATGTAAACTACATTCCAATAATTTTAGTTTCTTATAGCCCGGGCTTTCCGTTATTTTTTGACCATATGGATCTTCAAAAACATTCCCAATCTTATACTCTTCATTCCCCGCAAACCTCTGGCAGGAATAGATATCCCCCTTTGGGTCAATGACCGCAAACTGTCCCAGACAATCCGTAAATGTACACAGCTCGCAGCTTCCGTGTAACATTCCTTTGGCAATACTATCAAGTGTCAGCACATGATTGTGTGAAAGATCATTCTTATATGCTTCATAAGTATCGAGAAGAACGTTCTTCAGCCCGACCGGTTTCATCACAGTATCTGTTGTATCATTGTCATAAGATATTTCATCCGGCTTCAGAATCGGTACAGCAGGATGAATAGCATAAGAAAGCCTACTGCTATCGTAAACGGCAGCCCCCATATTACTGAATCCCTCAGTAAATGTGGCTATAGTTTTTACTGTAACGCCGTGCCTGGAGAGCAGCTCCATCCCGGCCATAGTCTTGTCATAATAGCCTGTCCCTCTCTGTCCGTCACACATATCCTTAGGACCATCCAGGCTGGTTCCGACAGAAACCATGTATTTTGAAAAAAGCTCCGCAAACTCATCATCTACAGCCCATAGATTTGACTGTATCCCAATATGAATACTGAGTCCAAATCTTTCACGCAGTATCGGCAGTATCCATCTGTAAAAATCCTTCCCTGCCATAAGAGGCTCTCCACCATGAAAAGTCAGATTAAAATCCGTTTTCACCAAATCTGAAATATATTCAATCACCGCCTCAGCCGTCCTACGTGTCATTACGTCTCCCGATTTTTTTGCAAAACAATATCGGCATGACGCCTGACATGCCATGGTCGGAAGGATCATGAAGTTTTTAGGATAAAAGCATTCGTTTTTACTCATATAGGGCCTAATCCAGTAACCTCGGATCTTCCTCATAATTTGTCGTCTTGATCACATTTCCATTTTCATCATAATCTGTAACTGATTCAAGATTTCCACTCGAATAATATGTACTGTACGAAGTATACGATCCGTCGGATCTCAGAATCGCATGCCACCGCTTAACGTTATTTTTATCATATCCGGTCTTGGTCACAACAAAGCCATCAATATGATATGCATATTCAATATATTCACTGAGTTCACCATTATCATCCATGATCTCCTCACGGATAATCTTCCCGTTATCATCATAAATAAAGTTTGCATTTGCGTTATCCGGTTGCACCGGCTGATCCGCTATATCTGACTGTCCATAGGAATCACCGTAAAGAAGCTTCATAGTCTCGGCCATAACATCCACAGCAGCCCCGTTTGAATCATAGATATAAACTCTTTTCTTGTTTTGATCCAAATAAGTCCTGTCATAAGACATTGATTCCGGTTTTGCGTAAGCACGTTCCACTGTCTCCCAGCCAAGCAAAGTACAGTCCGGATAGCTATAGAAGGATACTCGCCAGCCGAGCTGGTATATTGCCTCCTTATTGCCTGACGGCGAAACATAAACAGCACCCTCGGTATAACCTGTACATTCAACAAAGGCGAATACAACCGGCTGCTTCTTTTTCTGAAGCTTTGTCAACTTATCATCAGATAAATATTCATCAGGTATCCGCTCTGCCGAATAGGTGTATTCCGCTATTTCAATATCATCAGGGAACTTTGGAGCTTTCAGGTAATCCTGTATTTTTTCTTCAGGAATAAATATCCGGTTAAAACGATTGTCACTTTCGTCTGACCTAAAGCAGAGTATCGGACCTGTAAAATCCTCCGGCTGTATAAGCCCTGCATGCGTTTCCATATTCAGTTCTTCAGGAAAAGCTGCCGCAAGCTTCCACCTGATATCCTTGGTGTCTATATTATCAAGTGCCGCTTTATCCCACGCCTCATAAAACATTTTAGGATTATCCGTAAGCTTGGGATTCTTCATTTTTTCCTTTCCACACCCGCTCAGCATAAATACAGCCGCAAGCATCGTGATCGCTATTATACTTTTAATTCCTCGTTTCATATCTATCCCTCATATATTTCATTAAAAACACGTCAGTAAACTCCCTAAGTTGATTATGACGTATTTTCCTGAAACAATCAAAGTATATTTTTACCAATGCCATAAAAAGAATTAAATATAGACAATCCCCCGATAATATGCTAAAATTTCAGCAGTTTGTGGAAGGTCAGAAAGGTACACTTTTCCGAACTATCCCGACGCATCCCCACTTCAGATTGGGGAAATTTTTATATAAGGGGAAAAAGCGATGTTCAAATATCTACTCCGCATATTTCGCGGTCTCAGTCTGAAGAGAATCGCGAAATGCGTTAACGAAGTTAAAAAGAAATCCGGCAGAAAGAGCAGGAATCTGATCCTTCTGGACATGATCGGCTGCGGAATCAAATACGGTGCCGGCTTCCACGATTATCTCATTTTTGAGTATTACAACATGAAGAGAAAGGAACGTAAGACCTACATGACGCGTGTCAAAAACAAGCGTCTTCACCAGCTTCTGAACGATCCTTCAAAGACAAATATTTTCGATTACAAGAACCAGTTCTACGCTCACTTCAAGGACTTTATAAAGAGAGATTTCCAGGATCTTTCGGTTGTAACCGATGATGATATCAAGGATTTTATCAAGAACAGAGAATATATCATCGCAAAGCCAAGCCTTGGCGAATGCGGCAAGGGAATCGAGCTTATCCATATTCCGGACTTCTCCTCTATCGACGAAGCACTTGCATACATCCGCAAGCCTGAGAACGGTTTCGGCGTTATCGAAGACCGCGTTGAGCAGCATCCGGAGCTTTCAAGGATCTATCCATACTCCATTAACTGTATGAGAATAGTGACTGTTTATTGGAAGAAACAGCCTCACGTTCTTTATGCTGTATTTAAAACAGGAAACCATAAGAAATTCGTTGATAATATGGAGAATGGCGGATACGCTTGCCATGTAGACATAAATACAGGTGTTGTGGTTGGTCCGGGACATACATCAGAGCTTGATATCGTCGAGGAGCATCCGATGACCGGCGTTAAGTTTGAAGGCTTCAAGATTCCTTATTTTGAAGAGGCTAAAAAGCTTGTTATGGAAGCTTCCAAGGTTATCCCTCAGGTGCGTTACATCGGTTGGGACGTTGCAGTTACTCCAAACGGTCCGCTCATCATCGAAGGAAACAACTACGCAGCTTACGACTTCCCACAACTTCCTGACAGAAGCCAGAAGAGAGAAGGACTCCTTAAGCAGCTTCAGGATCTCGGAATCCCTGTATAATGAAAGAAGAAAGCAGTTATGCACCGGCACAGCTGCTTTTTTTATAAATACTTCTCTCGCACTTGCATAACTATATAATTAATGATAAATTATACCTGTTCTAAATAACAGGAAAGGAACAATACTATGAAAAACGTGATCATAGCTCAGTCCGGAGGCCCAACCTCCGCAATAAATGCTACACTTGCCGGTGTCATAAGCGGTGTCAGAAAGAGTGGCAGATTCGGCAAAATTTACGGTTCACTTCACGGTGTTACCGGAGTTCTTGAAGAAAAGTTCATCGACCTTACAGATGCTTTCAAGGCAGATTCTGACGATCCGTCAAATACAGGTGACTTTACACAGCTCATCTCAACACCGGCCATGTATCTCGGCTCATGCCGTTATAAGCTGACCGATCCTATGGAAGACCCGTCAGATTACAACAGACTGTTCGAAGTATTTAAGAAGCTGGATATCGGTGCCTTCTTCTATATAGGTGGTAACGATTCCATGGATACAGCAGCTAAGCTTGCAGAATACGGACGAATCCTTGGCAGTGACATCAGCTTCATCGGTGTTCCGAAGACCATAGACAACGACCTTGTCCTGACCGATCATACTCCGGGCTACGGTTCTGCTGCAAAATACATTGCAACCTCTATGCTTGAGATTGCACACGACACCTATATTTACGGCATCCCATGTGTTACCATAGTTGAAATAATGGGACGTGACGCAGGCTGGCTTACCGCCGCTGCTGCTCTTGCAAGAAATGAATATAACGAAACACCTCAGCTGATCTATCTTCCTGAGGTTCCTTTCAGCATAGATAGTTTTCTTAACGATGTCCGCGAAAAGCTCAATATCCACAACAACCTTGTAATTGCTGTTTCAGAAGGCATCCGTGATGAGAATGGCATCTACATCACCTCCACTGCTGCTGCAGCCGACAAATTCGGACACGCTCAGCTCAGTGGCGCAGGTAAAGCTCTTGAGATAATCGTAAAGAAAGAGATCGGTGTTAAGTGCCGTTCAATAGAGCTGAACATTCTTCAGCGCTGCGCAGCTCACGTTGCATCATCAACTGACCTTAAGGAAAGTTTTGAACTTGGCGAGGCCGGTGCAGCTCTTGCCGCCGAAGGTAAGACAGGTCTCATGCCTGCAATCATCCGTGACAGTGACGAGCCGTACACCTACCACATCGATGCAGTCGATACAACGCAGGTTGCCAACAAGGAATCAAACGTTCCTGTACCGTGGATCACTCCGGCCGGCAACGATGTTACAGATGAGCTCATCACCTACATCAAGCCACTCATCCAGGGCGAATCCTTCCCAACCTTTAGGGGCGGTTTGCCAAGCTATATGGATATTTCACACCTTTCCAAATAAAAACTCTGTGAATGTTGGATCATAGATTATTTACTTACCTTGTAAATAATTTATGATCCCTTCGATTATCTGAGGATCGCTGTAACCTCTTCCGTCCAGCCCGTAAACCATCGCATAGCTGAAATTGTCAGCCATACATTCCTCTGGATCGATGACGTAACTTGTATTTAAGCCGAAAACATTCCACAGGTTATCAACCTCATTCGACAAATAATAGACGTCACTGCCGTCAACAGGGACAAGCGCCAATTTCATATAATCTAATAACATGTCTCCTTCTTTCTCAAACTGCTTTGTTACAACAGTAATCGCAAAGCAATCCTTTTCTTCTCCGTTGATTTTGAAAGTTGCATATGAATTATGATGCTCAACATCCGGATTTGAACAATAATATTCCAGCGCCGATGGGGGAATCGTGAAATCCCGATCCTGTACAGTAAACCCTATAATGCTGTACATTTCTTTTTTGAAGTCAGGATTATTCCTTGTAATACAATGGAACAATTCATGCCACATGTACTCTTTTCCTCGTAACCTCTCTTTCTCGTTATCAGAGCATAAATAATCTACCACTGTTTTACCGAGATAGATCTGATTTCCATGCGTATATGCAGCACTTCCCCCCTCCTCATCCTGAGTTGATTTGATCAATGTTATTTCTCCCACATCAGGAAGCTTATATCCATTGGTTTTAAGCACTACCTCCATCTCAACAAACAGTTCATCGATAATTTCTTTCTCACTGCTGCTGAATTCCCTCATCTGAGAAGCTCCGTATTCCTTTAACTCATCGATCGTTCCGTTTTTATTCTGTGTTCTATACTGGATATCACTTATCTGCATTCCGCTAAAATACTCTTCATTTGAGAGATAGCAGGAAACCGCTTCATCCTTGTCAGCATAGTGATATTTAAGTACTTCTTCGCCCGGATTGATCGTTACCGCCGGCTGTTCTGTTGTAGCTTCTGTTGTAATTTCTGTTGTGGTTTCCGTTGTGTTCTCGGTTTTTTCAGTTTGTTTTTTGGTTGCGCCATTATTAGCCTTTTCCTTTCCACAAGCTGTAAAAGTCATAACAACCAGTAGTAACACAAGCACACGTAACCTTATTTTCATTTCTAAAACCTCTCTATAAACTTACTTAAATATTATCCTTATTACTCCATATCCGCTCAAGAATCTCCACTGTCTCGACATGCCCCATGCGAATACTGATCAAATACGGCTACCTTTATGAGTGTGAATCTGAAATCCCCGGAACCGTCCCAGTTTCAACTTAATGACATTGGGAATCGTCCGGGGATTCTTTTACAGTTTATTCATCCAGTATATGAAACTTCTTCTTAGGTGAGTACGTTGTATGAAGCAGCTCCTCAGCCTTCTCTGATCCCGGCTCACCCAGGAACTCCTTATACAGCTGCTGAACCTGTGCATTGTCCATCGATACTCTCTTTGGCATCAGCTCATCCTCGTCATAAAGTGCCTTCATTCTCAGCTCCTTATAACCATATCCAAGCTTTCCGTTCTTAACCGAAGAAGGAATGATCGACTGACCGCCGCCGTTGATACATCCACCAGGGCAGCCCATGATCTCGATAAATACATATGGTGACTTGCCCGCCTTAACATCCTCAAGAAGAGGCTTTGCAGCCGACATGCTTGAAGCTATCGCGATCTTCAGCTTCTTGCCTCCAACCTCAACCTCAGCTTCCTTAACCTGCTCCATTCCTCTGCAGGCCTGGAAATTAACATCCTCTAAGATCTTGCCGTCAAGCTTCTGCTTAACAGTGCGGATAGCAGCTTCCATAACACCGCCGGTCGCTCCGAAGATTACACCTGCGCCGGTGTATTCTCCAAGAAGATCCTGATCGAACTCATCATCGTGAAGGTTCTCCCAGTCGATACCATACATCTTGATAAGTCTTGCACACTCTCTTGTTGTGAGAACCGCATCAACATCAGGGTATTCGCCCTTATTATTTTCAGGCTTAACTATCTCAGACTTCTTAGCTATGCAAGGCATAACAGAAACCACAAATACATCCTTAGGATCAACACCATTCTTCTCGGCCCAGTAAGTCTTGCAGATCGCGCCAAACATCATGTGTGGTGACTTAGCTGATGACAGATGTGGAAGAAGTTCCGGATACTGATACTCAATATATCTTACCCATCCAGGTGAGCACGATGTAAACATCGGAAGAACGCCGCCATTCTCGAGACGCTTCAGAAGCTCTGTACCCTCTTCCATGATAGTAAGGTCAGCACCGAAGTTTGTATCATAAACTCTGTCAAAACCACATATTTTAAGAGCTGCAGCCATCTTACCGGTAACTCTTGTACCGATCGGCATACCGAACTCCTCACCGAGAGAAGCTCTTACTGCAGGTGCAGTTTGGATGATAACCTTCTTTGAAGGATCGTTCAGTGCCATGATAACGCTGTGGATATCCTCCTTCTCGGTAAGTGCACCAACCGGGCAGTTGATAACACACTGACCGCACTGCATACAGTTAACATCATTGAAGCCCTTATCGTAAGCAGGGCCTACTATCGTATTGAAGCCTCTGTTCTGAAGACCGAGAATACCCAGTCCCTGAACCTTCTTGCAGGTCTCGATACAACGTCCGCAGAGTACGCATTTGCTGGTATCTCTGACGATTCCCGGACTTGCATCCTCGAAGGTAGGCTTTGTATGCTCGCCTTCATATTTATTTTCTCTTATGCCCATCTCCTCGCAGAGAGTCTGCAGCTCGCAGTTTTTGTTACGCTTGCAGGACAGGCAGTTCTTGTTATGATTTGACATTATCAACTCAACCGAAGTTCTGCGGCCTCTAATGGCACGCTCTGAGTTGACAAATATTTCCATACCCTCTGAAACCGGAGTTGTACAGGCTGAAAGAAGCGCACGGCCGTTCTTAACCTCTACAAGGCATACACGGCAGGCACCGGACTTATTTACGTCCTTCAGATAGCACAGTGTCGGAATATGGATACCGTTCTGACGGGCAGCCTCAAGGATGGTGCTTCCGGCCTCGGCAGTTACTTCTCTGTTATTTATTTTGAATGTGACTGTTGCCATTTTCCCACCCCCTACTTTCTCTCAACCGCTGCGAAGCGGCAGGCTGCTATACATGTTCCGCACTTGATACACTTGCTCTGGTCGATAGCGTAAGACTCCTTGCCAGGAACACCGCTGATACAGTTAACAGGGCAGTTACGTGCACAAAGTGAACACTTCTTACATTTTTCAGGGTTGATATGGTACTCAAGAAGCTTCTTGCAGACACCTGCAGGACACTTCTTCTGGAGGATATGAGCCTCATATTCCTCACGGAAGTTCTTGAGTGTTGAAAGGATTGGATTCGGAGCTGTCTGTCCAAGTCCGCAAAGAGCGGTATCCTTGATCTCAGCGCAGAGCTCTTCCATCTCGTCGAGCATCTCCATAGTTCCCTCGCCCTCAGTAATCTTGGTAAGCATCTCAAGAAGACGCTTTGTACCGATACGGCAAGGTGAGCACTTTCCGCAGGATTCATCACAGATGAACTCCATGTAGAACTTTGCAACGTCAACCATACAGTTGTCCTCGTCGAGAACGATCATACCGCCCGAGCCCATCATAGAACCTGCTGCTATAAGGTTCTCGTAATCGATAGGTGTATCGATATCCTTCTCTGTCAAACATCCGCCTGAAGGACCACCGGTCTGAACAGCCTTGAACTTCTTGCCGTTCGGACAGCCGCCGCCGATATCAAATACGATCTCACGCAGAGTCGTTCCCATAGGAACCTCAACGAGACCTGTATTTACAATATTTCCGCCAAGGGCAAATACCTTGGTTCCCTTTGATTTTTCGGTACCGATCGAAGCATACCACTCAGCACCCTTGTTGATGATCTGAGCAACATTTGCCAGAGTTTCAACGTTATTTATAGATGTCGGCTTGCCCCATACACCCGCAACTGCAGGGAATGGCGGCTTAGGTGAAGGCATACCGCGCTTTCCTTCGATGGAAGCTATAAGTGCAGTCTCCTCGCCGCATACAAACGCGCCCGCACCAAGTCTTATCTCAATATCGAAATCGAAATTAGAGTCAAATATATTTGTTCCGAGGAAACCAAGCTCTCTTGCCTGATCAAGAGCTATACGAAGTCTGTTAACCGCGATCGGATACTCCGCACGGATATAAACGTAGCCCTTGTGCGCGCCAACAGCATAAGCCATGATTCCCATACCCTCGATGATAGCATGAGGATCACCCTCAAGTATCGATCTGTCCATGAATGCACCAGGGTCGCCCTCGTCTGCATTACAGATAACGTATTTCTCATTGCCCGGTTGATCCTTCTCAAACTGCCACTTAACGCCTGTCGGGAAGCCTGCACCTCCACGTCCTCTGAGGCCGGAAGCCTTCATAACATCGATTACCTCCTGCGGAGTCATCTCAGTAAGAGCCTTGCCAAGTGCCTGATATCCGTCAACAGCTATGTATTCATAGATATCTTCAGGATTCAGCTTACCGCAGTTACGCAGTGCGATACGCATCTGCTTCTCATAGAATTTTATCTTATTAATATCAAATATCTTCTGCTTTGTCTCAGGATCGATATCACTCATCTGGAGGTCCTCACATACCTCACCGCCGATAAGATGATCCGTTACTATCCTCTCAACATCCTCAACCCTGATATGGTTGTAGAATATCTCATCCGGATAAACCGCAACAATAGGTCCCTTCTGACAGAGACCGAAGCAGCCGGTCTTAACAACCGTAACATTTCCGGCTATTCCGTGCTCTTCGCAGGACTTCTTAAGCGCTGCTCCGATATCAGGCGAACCTGAAGCCGTACAGCCTGTACCTGCACAATAAAGGACCGTATAATATATCGGTGCCTTGTTCTCTCTTGCGAGTATGTACTCCTCTTCCTTCTCACGGAGCGCAACCTTAACGAGGCTGCGTTCACGTAATTCCTTAAGTTCTTTTACGCTCTTCATAACAGCCTCCTTACATATTTCCTTGTTTCTTCTCTTCTTCAATGATGAGCTTGATAGCCTTCATCATCTTTCCGTCCTTGGTTGCATCACCGTAAACCATTCCGTCGATAACTGCAACCGGCGCAAGACCGCAAGCACCCAGACATCTCGTTGCATCCAGCGAGAACATTCCGTCAGCACTTGTTCCGTTCAGCGGAGCTCCCGTAAGCTCAACCGCCTGATCTATGAGCTTCTGACCGCCCTTAACGTAGCATGCCGTTCCGAGACATACATTGATAACATGCTTGCCCTTAGGCTCTGTTGTGAACTGAGCGTAGAACATAACAACCCCATAAACCTCAGCCACGCTGCTGTTTGTTGCATCAGCTATTTTCTCCATTGCTTCAAACGGAACATAGCCAAGCTTCTCCTGAACGTCATGCAGCATAACGATTATCGGGCCCGGTTTATCCTTATGCTCTGCCACTATGCGGTCGATCTCCGCAAGTGCTGCTGCATTTAATTTCTGCATCAGATTTTCCTCCCTTTACATTATAGTTATTTTCTTATTTTTTCTTCCAAATACCGTCGTATCTATCCCGCAATTTCCGCACAGATACACATCATAATTCTACTATAAACCGCACAAAATATCAATTAAAGTTAGGCCGTATTTTTGCAAAATATACAAAAAAAGAGACCCGTTTCACCCGAGTCTCCTTAATTGTTTATGATTATATTTTCGATTTATATGTAACATCCTGCAATAAGCATTCCTATGCACTATTTTGTATGTCACGAGCTTTCGTTAGTCATCCTCTGACAGGTCGATATCTCCCCAGCTTCCTGTTCCGGTCTCATCGGTAAGGGACGAGCTTATTGACTGAACTGTTGAAGAAGGAACATAGCCCTTCTTTCCGAAAAGGAATTCGTGGAGCGCCGAAACGTTTTCGTTAAGGTCAGCTGCCGCAATACATGAACCCTTACTGTCTGAGCTGTAGAATTCATATCTGAATGGGAAGCCTTCGTTGCCGGCCATATCATATTTCAGAACCTTCTTAGCAAGTGAATAGATATCATCCTCATCCATACTTGTATATATGCAAGGAAGTGCAGCATCGATAGACTTATCAACCGTTGACCAGCTTGAATTCTTGAGTTTTTTGACCATCGCATTGATGATAGTTCTCTGACGCTCTGTTCTTGTGATATCACCCTGGTCTGTACTTCTGATTCTCGCATAAGCCGTTGCCTGAACGCCGTTCAGAGTCTGCTTACCCGGCTCAAATACGCCATCCGAATATATACCTGTTGTATCGATAACGTGAGCGATGTATTCATTCAGCTTATCGATCTCATTCTCCTTGATCTCAATATCTATTCCGCCCATGGCATCGATTGCCTTGGTAAGACCTGTCCAGTTGATTGAAACAAACTCGGTTATATTTAAGTCAAGACACTCATTAAGTGTATCTACAGCCATCTGTGGTCCGCCATAAGCGTATGCCGCATTGACCTTTGTAGTCTCGCCATCCATACCGCTTATAGGAAGAAGTGTATCTCTGTAAACAGAAACCATCTTGATGTCGCCTGTGGAATTGTTGATGCTCACAATGATGATCGAGTCACTTCTTGTGCCGTTTTCAAGGGATTCTGCACTCTGATCACGTGCATCGAGACCAAAGAGAGCTATATTTGTGTAACCCTTCTGCGCCTTTTCTACACCATCATTGACATTTACCTCAAAATTGTCCGCATGCTTTACGAGCGCCATTTTATTACTTATGTAAACTCGAATATTAGCCCACACAAGAAGTATTATCATGATCAGCTCGCATAAAAATGCGATTGCCCACTTACCATTTGAGTGTTTCTTCTTTTCTTCCATAACACCTATTACCTTTCGCTGTCAGTTAACATAACGACAGCTGCTATCCAACTTATTTTACAGTTTTTTTGAACTTTTTTACTCTCTGACGGATCTTCAGAGTGTCGGAAATCATATTGAAAATACTGCTGATCTTAATCTTTGACCTGTTTCCGGCTTTCCTGCTGAAGGAAAGAACGACAGGCATCTCGATTATCCTGTAGCCGAGACTTTGTGCAAACGCAAGAACCTCGATATCAAAAGAGAAGCCCTCAGTCTCAACATGCTGCAGAACCTCCTTGATGCAGGCGGTCTTGTAAAGCTTGATACCGGTCTGGGTATCCTTCAGGTTCATCCTGAAAAGAAGCTTCAGATACATATAATATCCGTAGCTCATCACCTTACGGATGAAAGGATATTCTATCTTGGAATTCTTATGCATCTTCGAGCCGATAACTATATCCGCACCGCTCTCCCTAAGCGCTCTCGCATAGGATTTCAGCATCTTAGGAGTAAGCTCGAGATCCGAATCACAGAAAGCTGTAAGCTCCTTCGCCGAGGTCATCATACCAAGCTTTACAGCATAGCCCTTACCATGATTCGTGTCATAGTAAACAACTCTGATATGATCATCCACCTTCATGGCGCGCCTTATCTCGTCAAGACTGTTGTCTGTGCTTCCGTCATTTACGGCAATTATCTCGTAATCCTTGGCAAAACGTCCAACTATCTTTGACGCCTGAAGAAGATTGTTGTAGATCTGCTCCCCCTCATTATAGACAGGCATCACTACCGCAAGGCTCTTTACAGTTTTATTCTCTTTCTTTTCCACCAGTGCATCCATAGTTACTACAGTTTCTCTTTTCTATTCCGTTTACGGCCATATCTTTGCCACTACGGTATTTATCATTTAATGCTGTTTACAGCATCTTGTCGAGCTCTTCAGTTATCATCTGATTTGCTGTTGCAGGGTCACATTTACCCTTCATTTCCTTCATGACGAAGCCTACCATAGCACCGGCAGCCTTCTTCTTTCCGGCCTTATAATCCTCAACAGCCTTAGGGTTAGCCTCGATTGCCTTCTTAACTACGCTGAGAAGCTCTCCGCTGTCCGCCTTGGTCGAAAGATTATTTTCCTTTACGTAAGCCTCAGGATCGATATTTTCGGCAAATACCTTCTCAAATACCTCCTTAGCCACGGCATTGTTGATCTCCTTCGAATCATTAAGCTTTATCAGCTTAACAAGATTCTCTGCGCTGAAGGAAAGGTCTGTTGCATCAACGCTCTTCTCCTTCATGAGACGCATAGTCTCGCCCATCAGCCAGTTTGAAACCTTCTTAGGATCGGCTCCAAGGCTGATAGCCTCCTCAAATATATCCGCCATATGCTTCTCTGCAGTTATCTGATCGATATCATAATCAGGAATGTTGTATTCTTCCTTATATCTTATCTTCTTTGCTTCTCTGAACTCAGGCTCAGCCTTCTTAATCTCATCGATCCACTCCTCGGATACGATGATAGGCACAAGGTCAGGATCAGGGAAATACCTGTAATCCTGAGCATCCTCCTTGGAACGCATAGGATAGGAATAACCCTTGTTATCATCCCAGCGTCTGGTCTCCTGAGTAACGCCCTCACCTGACTCGATAAGGTCTATCTGTCTGGCTGTCTCATTCTCGATACATCTCTTGATAGCTCTGAAAGAGTTGAGGTTCTTTGACTCAGTTCTTGTACCGAACTCAGCAGCACCCTTCTCTCTTACCGAAAGGTTAACGTCCGCCCTCATAGAGCCCTCGTTAAGCTTGCAATCTGAAGCGCCGAGGTACTGGATAGTCTCACGGAGCTTCTCAAGATAAGCGATAACCTCATCTGCCGAACGCATATCCGGCTCAGAAACTATCTCAATAAGAGGAACTCCCGAACGATTGAAATCAACGTAGGTCTCATCGGTGAAGCTGTCATGAACAAGCTTTCCCGCATCCTCTTCCATATGAATCTCATGTATCCTTACATCCTTCTTTGTACCATCCGGAAGGCTTATCTCAACTCTTCCGTTTCTGCAGATTGGATAATAAAGCTGCGAGATCTGGTAGTTCTGCGGATTATCAGGATAGAAATAATTCTTTCTGTCGAATTTGCTGTTTCTTGTGATATCGCAGTTTGTTGCGAGACCGACTGAAATAGCTTTATTTACAACCTCTCTGTTAAGAACAGGAAGGCTTCCCGGCATACCTGAGCAGACCGGGCATACATGTGTATTTGGAGCTCCTCCGAAGGCTGTTGAGCAGCCGCAGAAGATCTTTGTCTTGGTATTAAGTTCAACATGAACCTCGAGGCCTATTACAACTTCGTATTCCTTACTCATTTTAATATGCCTCCCTTCTAATTACCATTAAAGCTTTTATTAATATCTGCTGAAGAATTGGCAAATCCTGCCTTCTTTGCCTCAGCCTTAAACTGCTGTTCAAAAGTATAAGCAGCCCTTATTATCTTCTTCTCATCGAAGGTCTGTCCGAGAAGCTGAAGACCGATTGGAAGTCCGTTCTTGTCATATCCGCAAGGAAGGGAGATACCCGGCAGACCTGCAAGGTTTACAGCTACCGTGTAAATATCGCCAAGATACATCTTGATAGGATCTGAAAGCGACTCACCGCATTTAAGTGCAGTTGTCGGTGCAACCGGTCCGAGGATGATATCGTATTTCTCAAAAGCCTTGTCAAATGCCTGCTTGATAAGTGCCTTCACACGAAGAGCCTTAACATAATATGCATCATAATAACCTGATGAAAGAACGAAGGAACCAAGCATGATCCTTCTCTTAACCTCTGCACCGAAGCCCTCTGAACGGGTCTTCTTGTACATCTCGTGAAGGTCGTTGTAATCCTTTGTTCTGTAGCCGTATTTTACTCCATCAAATCTTTCAAGGTTTGATGAAGCCTCGGCGCAGGCGATAATGTAATATGCAGGGATGGCATACTCTACCATACCGAGATCGAACTCTTCAACCTCAGCTCCGAGAGCCTTATACTTATCAGCCGCAGCAAGAACCGCAGCCTTAACATCTTCATCGATTCCCTCAAGGAAATAATCCTTAGGAACGCCTATCTTCATACCCTTTACATCCTCAACCAAAGCTGATGTAAAGTCTGTTTTCATTTTTTCATCTGCAGTTTCACCTTCTGTACCTACGCTGGTAGAATCCTTAGGATCCTTGCCTGCGATTATCTCAAGGATGGTGGCACAGTCAGTAACGTCTTTACCGAGAGGTCCGATCTGATCAAGTGATGAACCGTAAGCGATAAGTCCGTAACGTGAAACTCTTCCGTAGGTTGGCTTGATGCCTGTAACGCCGCAGAAGGACGCCGGCTGTCTGATGGAACCGCCTGTATCTGAACCGAGAGCTACTGCACATTCATCTGCTGCAACTGCAGCTGCAGAACCGCCTGATGAACCGCCCGGAACTCTCTCTATATCCCATGGGTTGTGTGTTGCTCCGAAATACGAGGTTTCTGTCGTACTTCCCATAGCAAACTCATCCATATTTGTACTTCCGAGATTTACCGCACCTGCTGCAAGGAGCTTCTCTACAGCTGTACTGGTATAGGTCGGATAGAAATTGTCAAGTATGTGTGATGCACATGAAGCAAGCTTTCCTTCGATGCACATATTTGCCTTAATCGCAACAGGAACACCTGCAAGAGGTCCTGTCAACTCGCCTGCCGCAATCTTCCTGTCGGCTTCAGCAGCCGCAGCAAGAGCACCCTCTTTATCTACGGTGATAAATGCATTTATATCCTTTTCAACCGCTTCTATCCTTTCAAGATAGGCAGTAACAGCATCGACGGAGGTAAGCTCACCGGCTTTGATCTTCGCACCGAGCTCGACTGCGGAAAGCGCGATTATTTCGTTGTTTTTCATGTTATCTCCTTTTTGTACCATGATTCTGTTTCACAGAATCATGCCCGGATGCTTTGCATCCGCGGGCGTGTTTCACACGCCGTATCCTCACTTCGTTCGGACCACGGGGCCCTCATCCACTTCGTGGATGCTATCCCTTGGCCTTTGTACCATGATTCTGTTTCACAGAATCATGCCCGGATGCTTTGCATCCGTGGGCGTGTTTCACACGCCGTATCCTCACTTCGTTCGGATTCCGATTCGCTCTGCGAATCGAAACCTAATCGAATGTATGTGGAACAATATAACTGTCATCTGATCGCTCAGGTGCGTTCTTCAGCATATTTTCTCTGTCGTCGGTATTTGTAACCTCATCCGGACGCATAACATTTGATACCGGGAAGCTGTGGCTCATCGGCTCAACGCCCGTAACGTCCAGCTCATCAAGCTTGCCGACGTAATCAAGCATCTCCGACATATCCTTCTTAGCCTGCTCCTTCTCCTCAGGAGAAAGGGAAAGCTTCGCAAGAATACCTACATAATCTATCGTTTCGTCTGTAATCTGCATTATTTATCCTTTCTTCGCTAGCGCAATCCTTTAATCACGAACCTTAATATGTGTCTCGCGGAGCTGCATCTCGGTAACTTCGTTTGGTGCGCCGCACATAAGATCCTGACCTGTTCCGCTCATTGGGAAGGCGATTACTTCACGGATATTTTCCTCGTTACGAAGGAGCATGATCATACGATCAACACCCGGAGCCATTCCTGCGTGTGGAGGTGCTCCAAACTGGAATGCAGTATAAAGCGCTCCGAACTTCTTCTCAAGTACATCCTTTGAATAGCCTGCGATCTCGAATGCCTTCTCCATGATCTTCATATCATGGTTTCTTACGGCACCGCTCGAAAGCTCTACACCGTTACATACGATATCATACTGATATGCAAGAATATCAAGAGGATCCTTAGTTTCAAGTGCCTCAAGTCCGCCCTGTGGCATTGAGAATGGATTGTGTGTGAAGCCTGGCTTCTTGGTTTCCTCGTCGATCTCGTACATTGGGAAATCATTTATGTAGCAGAACCTGTATGCATTCTTCTCGATAAGCTCGAGTCTTGCACCAAGTTCATTTCTTATCTGTCCTGCAAAGTTAGCAGCCTGTGCTTCCTTATCTGCTATGAAGAAGATTGTATCTCCGATACTGAGCTTAGCCTTCTCACGAAGTTCGTCTTTAAGCTCATCAGGGATGAACTTATCGATAGGTCCCTTGTAGCTGCCATCCTCAAGAACCTCAAGGTAGCCAAGACCGCCCATACCGATTCCTGTTGCGAACTTAAGCATCTTCTCATGCTGGCCCTTTGAAAGCTTTCTCGGAACATTGATCGCACGTACAGTCTTGCCGTGGAATGGCTTGAAGGTACATCTCTCGAAGAACTCTGAAAGATCGATTATTCTAAGTGGATTTCTGAGGTCCGGCTTATCTGAACCAAATTCAAGCATGGCCTGCTTGTAGCTGATGATAGGATAAGGTGCCTCTGTTACGCTGTAGCCTTCAGGCGCAAACTTCTTGAAGGTTTCTGTGAGCACTTCCTCACCAACCTTAAATACATCCTCCTGAGTTGCGAAGCTCATCTCAAAGTCGAGCTGATAGAACTCTCCAGGTGAACGGTCTGCTCTCGCATCCTCATCTCTAAAGCAAGGTGCGATCTGGAAATACTTGTCAAAGCCTGAAACCATGAGGAGCTGCTTATACTGCTGTGGTGCCTGTGGAAGAGCATAGAACTTGCCCTTATATCTTCTTGAAGGCACGATATAATCTCTTGCTCCTTCAGGCGATGAAGCGCAGAGGATAGGTGTCTGGATCTCTACAAAGCCCATATCCTCCATCTTCTTTCTGAGGAAGCTGATAACCTTTGATCTGAAGAGGATGTTATCCTTAACCTTGTCGTTACGAAGGTCGAGGAAACGGTATTTAAGTCTTACATCCTCACGAACCTCCTTAGAGGTCATGATCTCAAATGGAAGCTGCTCGTAAACCTTTCCGAGAATATCGATAGAATGAGCCTCAAGCTCGATAGTTCCTGTAGGGATCTTAGGATTGTAGGTTTCCTCATCTCTATGCTCTACAAGTCCTTCAACCGAAATAGCCTGTTCCTTTGAAATATTATCAAGAAGTGTTGTATCCCTGAGGACAACCTGCATTACTCCGTACATGTCTCTAAGGTCGATGAATGAAACCCCGCCGTGATCGCGGATATTTTCGACCCAGCCGGCAAGTCTAACTGTACTTCCGACATCGCCCTCTGTCATCTTATCAATTGTTTTGTCTCTGTAAATGTTCTTCATTTTTATGCTCCTGATCTATATTTTTTCTTATAAAATATCTTCGGATTATTCTGTGACTCTTCCGCCTCTGATGTAATAAGTATTACCGCTCACGGTCACATAACCGTTGTAGTCAAACATAACCTTACCACCTTCGACATACCAGTCACCGTACTGATTTCCTACTATACCGCGGAAATTGAAATCAACTCTTCCGCCTCTACAGTACCACCAGCCGTAGTTTCCCTTTGCAAGTCCATTGAAGTTGAAGTCAACCTTACCGCCTCTGCAGTACCAGTATCCGTTCTCATTCTGAGCGATACCGTTGAAGCTGAAATCAACCTTTCCATTCTTCAGATACCACCAGCCGTGCTCATTCTTCGCAATTGTATTACTGTTAAAGTTGACCTTACCGCCTTCTATTCTCCACCAGCCGTACTGGTTCTTTGCGATACCTGTATATGAGAAGTCAACCTTACCCTGTTTGCAGTACCACCAGCCGTTTTCATTCTTTGCAACCGTATTATCAAAATACACCTTGCCGCCGCGAACTGTCCACCAGCCGCTCTGACCATTTACTGTACCCTTTATAACATTTGATACAGAAAAGTCAACCTTGCCGTTTATGCAATACCACCAGCCGTTCTCATTCTCTGCAAAACCGGTAGAGAAGCATACCTTTGAGCCCTTTACATTCCACCAGCCCTCGGTATTTCCAAGCGTTCCTTTATAAACTCCGGTGTGATTAAAATCAACCTCACCGTTCACGATATACCACCAGCCGTGCTCATTCTCGACAAAGCCCTTGAAATCAGCTACAACCTTACCTTCACGAACACAGTACCAGCCTGTCTTGCCGTTATAGGTTGTCTTAACACAGTGATATTCTGTATCGATCTTTTCTTTCTTGTACCAGATATCCATGTCAACGTTTTCTTCTATGCCGTCAACATGTCCTCTCTCCGAATACTGCCACCAGGTGTATTCGCCCTCATAATCTGTATAATCCGTGAAATGAGCCAGCCAGATAGCCGATGTATTATAAAGCTTATTAACATCAAGCTGATCCTCAAGGAAACAAGCGCTTCCGTAAACACATGCGTCGAAGCCTGCCGCCTTGATCTCTCCGATGAATGCCTCAGCATTTCTTGTTGCCTGTTCCTTTGATATCTTTCCGGCAACAAATCTTCCTGCATACGATGGACTGTATTCATAATCCATAACGATTGGAAGAGTGATCTGATTTCGATACTGCCAGATACCGCCCTTCAGCTGATTGTAAAGATCCGTACCCTTCTGCGGATTCATATAGGTAAGCACTCTCTGAGCTTCAGCCTTCGCTTCCTCAACCGTGAGTGCCTGTGAGTAAAAATACAAGCCGACCTGGATATTATTTGCAAGAGCACCCTTGACATTCTGTACAAAGTTGCTGTCGAAATACATATTTCCGCTTGAGCCCCAGCCGCGTCCGCCGATTCTGATGAAAGCAAAATCAATTCCGGCCTTCTTAACCTTTGCCCAGTCGATATCTCCCTGATGTTCAGAAACATCGATACCATCCAGCTTCTCAACACCTAGATACTTCGGAGCATGCTGTACCTTATACTGTTTTTCTGCGACAGGACAGGCAGCAAGTACACCTGTCTCATTCAACATCACTACCGCACAGATAACAAATGCGATAACCGATCTTTTTAACCCTCTGAATAACTTCATTTACACGTTTCTCCTTGTATAACTAATAAAAACGTTTATGAATACCCCAATAATGTTTTTAGAGTTTCTTGATCCTGTCAATTGCTTCTACTGTATTTTCATAGCTTCCGAAAGCTGTCAGTCTGAAATAACCCTCTCCGCTCGGACCGAAGCCTGAACCCGGAGTACCTACAACATTTGCGCTTTCAAGCAGGAAGTCAAAGAAATCCCAAGATGTCATCTTGTCAGGTGTCTTCAGCCAGATGTACGGAGCATTTACGCCGCCATATACGCTGTAGCCTGCTGACTTAAGGCCTTCGAAGATGTATTTTGCATTATTCATATAATATGCGATCTGCTGTGCAGTCTCAGCACGTCCCTCATCTGAGTAAACTGCCTCGCCTGCCTTCTGAACGATGTATGGAGCACCATTGAACTTGGTTCCATGTCTTCTTGCCCAGAGCTGGTGAAGTGTAACACCTTCAGCAGTCTTGATATCCTTAGGAACAACTGTAAAGCCGAGACGTGTTCCGGTGAAGCCTGCATTCTTAGAGAAGCTTCTGATCTCTATCGCACAGGTTCTTGCACCCTCGCACTCATATATAGAATGAGGAACATTCTCCTCGGAAATATATGCTTCATAAGCTGCGTCATAAACGATGACTGAGCCGTTCTTATTTGCGTAATCAACCCATCTCTGAAGAGCATCCTTTGTTATTGATGCACCTGTCGGATTGTTTGGATAGCAGAGATAGATGAGATCAGGAACTTCCTTTGGAAGCTCAGGTGAGAAGTCATTCTCTGCGGTACATGGCATGTAGATCACATTGCTCCAGAGGCCTGTCTCGCTGTCATAAACACCGGTTCTGCCGGCCATAACGTTAGTATCAACATAAACAGGATAAACAGGATCACACACAGCAACCTTAGTATCCTTTGAGAATATCTCCTGGATATTTCCGGAATCAGACTTAGCGCCGTCACTTACGAAGATCTCGTCAGCAGCTATATCGCAGCCTCTGTCCTTGTAGTCCTTCTGGGCAATTGTATTTCTCAGGAAATCATAACCGAGGTCCGGTGAATAACCCTTGAAGGTCGACGCATCAGCCATCTCATCAACTGCACTGTGAAGCGCCTTGATAACAGCCGGACAAAGCGGCTGGGTTACATCTCCTATTCCAAGTCTTATTATCTTCTTATCCGGATTGGCAGCAGAAAAAGCTGCAACCTTCTTTCCGATCGTAGAAAAAAGATAGCTTCCCGGAAGTTTTAAATAATCTTCATTAACTCTAAACATAGTATCAGTCCTCCTTATATTTCCCTGCAGGAAGTTTTATTTACAAATGTAATACTTTCGTAACAAACACAATCTGTGATATTATAGCACACGAAAACCGATAATAAAAGGAAAACTTGCAGGAAATATAGGTTTTTAGCCATTATTCTGCGTTTTTTTATCAAAAAAAGAGCCCGGACTTTTTAATCCAGGCTCGTAATCGCTTCTTAAAATACGATTTACTCAACTACGTATGGAATAAGTGCGATATGTCTAGCTCTCTTAACAGCAACTGTAAGAGCTCTCTGATGCTTTGCACAGTTTCCTGTGATCCTTCTTGGAAGGATCTTACCACGCTCAGAGATGTATCTTCTAAGCTTATTCACATCCTTGTAGTCAATGATGTTGTTCTTATCAGCACAGAAAACGCAAACTTTCTTTCTTCTGCGTACTGTTCTTCTCTTCATTGGAGCAGCACCCTGCTCTGACTTATTATAAGGCATTTTTCTCCTCCTTCATAAAGTCTCACGTTACTACGTGAACTTTCGAACTTCGATTTACTTGAAAGGAAGGTCACCCTCGATGCCCTCAGGGATGCTCATGAACCCTGCTGCATCTGCTGATGATGGAGCAGGAGCACTCTCTCTAGGAGTATAACCTGTACTGCCATCTGCGCTTCCCTTGCTCTCAGCAAATTCCTGTTCCTCTATCACTACGTCTGTCGTATAAACCTTCTGACCATCCTTGTTAGTATAGCTTCCGGTCTGAAGACGACCTGTAACGGCAATCTTAGTACCTTTCTTAAGATACTTCTCAGCAAACTCGCCCTGTCTTCCAAATGCTACGCAATTGATGAAATCAGCTGTCTGCTCATCCCCGCCATTTCTTCTTGCAAATCTTCTGTCTACTGCAATTGAGTATCTTGCAATAGCCATCTGCTCGCCATTCTGACCCTGTGAATATCTAACCTCAGGATCGCGAGTCAGTCTACCCATTAAAATAACCTTATTCACGCTGGAACCTCCGTTTCATTACTCAGCGTTTTTCTCCGAGTACTAAAGTACATGGATTATCTTATTCAGCATCCTGCTTAACAACAAGATATCTTAACACGTTATCCATGATACGAAGATTAGCCTCAAGCTTAGCCGGTGATTCAGAATCGCCTTCGAACTGGATGAAGTAGTAATAACCATCCTTCATCTTCTGAATCTCGTATGCCATTCTCTTCTTGCCCCAATCATCAATGTTTGTGATTGTGCCGCCTGCTCTTGAAACACGTCTCTTAACCTTCTCAAGAACTTCAATTCTGGCATCATCTTCGAGCTTTGTACTGATAACTAACGCTATCTCATACTTGTTCATGTCTTGCACCTCCTTATGGACTAATGGCTCCTGAGTGGCCGGAATCTCACCTGCCTCCGCAACTTCCTTCAGTTACTCAAACCGAGTGCTTTCAGGAGCAAGGAATATAATTGAATATATCACGAGCATTTACTTTAACACACTTCATCGGTAGATGCAAGCAGAAATTAATAAATACACATGTATTCGCTCAGTTGTAGTAAAATACGCCTTCGCAAACACATGTGTATTAAATAAAATAATTATATCTCAGCGATAGCTTCCATCTCGATGAGGACATCCTTAGGGAGGCGTGCAACTTCGACGCATGAGCGTGCCGGATAGTTTCCTGTGAAATACTCTGCATAGATCTCGTTGACCTTAGCAAAGTCGTTCATGTCTTTGATAAATACAACTGTTTTTACGACAGCATCCATGTCTGCGCCGCTTGCTGTAAGTATAGCTTTAACATTCTCCATAACACGGCGAGCCTGAACCTCGATGCCACCTTCTACAAGTGTATTTGTTGCAGGGTCGATTGGAATCTGGCCCGATGTGAATAAAAGGTTTCCAACCTTAACCG
>JAEEGF010476638.1_pt1 | contig 56751 bp, 43 predicted proteins | sample 9134171 | NCBI WGS metagenome assembly JAEEGF01 (sample SAMN16246542, study PRJNA631951) | gut metagenome | biome: gut microbiome; feature: rumen; material: AP-attached | host: Bos | place: Iran: Karaj | collected 2018-10 | reverse complement strand
TCACAATGCCCGAGCTTGATGGTATCGGAGCCTTGAAGGGAATCAAGGCTGCAGATCCTAATGCAGTTTGCATCATGTGTTCTGCTATGGGTCAGCAGGCAATGGTAATTGAATCTATTCAGGCCGGCGCCAAGGATTTCATCGTAAAACCTTTCCAGGCAGACCGCGTACTCGAAGCAGTCAAGAAGGCTATCGGCTAATAGATAGCTTTACAAAGTGAGCATTCAAAAGGAGCTACAGTGATACTGTAGCTCCCTTTTTCATGTCCTTATTCAGATTTTAACTCCTACCTTCTACCCTGTTCTTTCTGTGATCACGGATCATCTTAAGAGTCTCAAAAATCGCATCGATCAGCAAAAGGTTTCCGCAGGATAACATATACCAGCTGTTCGCAATGTCAGGTACCACCAGGATGTAGCCTCCCAGAAGCAGTGTGACTATACCCTCAAAGGAATACCTGAAGCGTTCAAAAAACTTATCGTTGTAAATCCTGAAGTTAATGATATTCTGGTAAGCCAGTGATAACAATGTAACTCCCAGGATCATACTTGAAATGACAAACAAGGCATCTTGTTTGACCAGTACCACCGAGGTCATAACCCACAGAACAATACAGAGCATAACTCTCGGCCTCTCTTTCCTGAAGTTCCAGTGGGAACTCTTAAGGTGCCTTATAGTCAGTACAACCTCATATATACAGGTAACAACAAGCACCAGGAAAACCAGTGACTCCATGGCAAAATCAGGGAAAGCAAAGCAGGCTGCAGACAGAATCAGCGAGATGGCTATCCTCACAAGCTGCTTGCGATTGATAAGCCCCCAGAGCCTTACATAAAGCCCCTTGCTGTCATCATCCCTTTTCTTGATCTTCCTGGCCTTGCCCTTTATATTAAGCACATCGTTACCGGCCATCTTGACCAGCAACTCCTCAAAGGCCGCGGGCCCCTGTGATGCAAATTCCTTGATAGTCCTGGCTCCCGTATCTGCCATGGAACCAAACAACACCTCAATGAAATTCTCACGGGCATCAAGGTCCATGCTGTTTACAAACTTCTCTATGGAATCATTGAGAAGGTGGCTCTCGGGAGCGTGATCCGCGCAGGTAACAAGTCCGTTTCCGTCATTTAACAGCCACGTCTGCATGCTATGCTGGATCATTGCTTTGGCAGTACTTCTTACGATTATGTTCTCACCTGCATCAGGTTCAAACAATCTTCCGATAATAGAATACTCGGGAGTTATCTTGGTGAGCTTATCTCTGATGCCCTCCACCAGGCTTCTGTTAAGCACATCCTCGCAAAATCCCGGGCCGTCATTCATGTACACGCGGACAACCTTCTCCTGCTGCCTCTCATCGAGATGAGCCGCTGCAAAAAGAGCAAGATGAGCCCCCTTGGAGTGTCCCAGGATAACCACTTTGCCATCGGCTGCATCAACATGCTTTTGGGCATATTCAAGAGCCAGGTCCTGTGAAGGCACGTTGGTGTAACTTATCATGAAGTCTTCTTTCCATCCTATAATGGTGGAATCGGTACCTCTGAATCCAATGACCGTGGTCCCGTCATCCAATATGTAGGTCACTGCGGCAAACTGCCTGTCGGAGCTGTCAAAGATATCCTTAAAGTCCACAAGCTGCACCTCTCCAAATCGTTTGGATGCAGCACAGTCTCTTGCAAAATCCTCATCCTCTGCTCCGGATCCGGCCCTGGTATTCTCAAGAACACCCTTCTGATCCAGTTCCGCAATAGCCTCCCTTAAAGACAAAGAAACCCCGCCCTCAAGAGCCGGTTTATAATTTATATAAACCAGCTCAGAGAGAACAAGGTTATCCTCAATTCTAAAGCCTCGTTCGCCGAAGCTTAAATCACCACGCCATTTGACATAATCAGGCAAATGCGTCATATTTTTCCCCTCTGTTATTAAGCAGTTTCTGATTTCATACCTGTGTAAAGCTGATAATACTTCTGTTTCTTGGCGATGAGCTCATCGTGAGTTCCCTGCTCGATGATGCGTCCATGCTCAAGAACTATGATGCAGTCACTGTTTCTGACTGTTGAAAGTCTGTGGGCAATTACGAAGGTTGTTCTGCCCTTCATAAGTCTGTCCATACCGTCCTGAACGATCTTCTCTGTTCTGGTATCGATTGAGGATGTAGCCTCATCAAGGATCAGAACAGGCGGATCGGCAATGGCTGCACGGGCAATGGCAAGAAGCTGTCTCTGTCCCTGAGAAAGATTGGCGCCGTCACCTGTCAGCATGGTGTCATATCCTTCAGGAAGCCTCTTGATAAAGCTGTGGGCATTGGCAAGCTTGGCTGCTGCAATTACCTCATCGTCAGTTGCATCCAGCTTGCCGTATCTGATGTTGTCACCAACAGTTCCGGTAAACAGGTGTGTATCCTGAAGAACTATTCCAAGAGACCTTCTAAGGTCTGCTTTCTGAATCTTGTTGATATTGATGTTATCATACCTGATCTTACCGTCCTGAATATCATAGAAGCGGTTGATAAGGTTTGTAATGGTGGTCTTGCCGGCACCTGTGGAACCAACGAAGGCGATCTTCTGTCCGGGCTCTGCGTGGAGCACGATGTTGTGAAGGACCATCTTGTCATCGTCATATCCAAAATCCACATCATTGAAGGTAACATCACCCTCCATGGGCTGGTAGGTAGTGGTGTTTGTAGCCTTGTGATAATGCTTCCATGCCCAGTGTCCTGTGTGATGGTCGGCTTCAACGATCTCTCCGTTCTTCATCTCTGAGTTAACAAGCATTACATAACCCTCATCAGTCTCGGGCTTCTCATCAAGAAGCTTGAAGATACGCTCTGCACCTGCAAGAGCCATGATGATTGAGTTAAACTGCATGCTGACCTGGTTGATGGGCATTGAAAAGCTCCTGTTAAGAGCCAGGAAGCTGGCAAGTGCTCCAACCGTAAGAGTCACAGCAGAGTTGCCCGAAAGAGCAAGTACACCGCCTACGATGGCGCAGACAACGTAGCTGACGTTACCAAGCTGAGCATTGATAGGTCCAAGTGCACCCGAGTAGGCATTGGCTTTGAATGCGCTCTGAAACAGCTCCTCGTTGAGCATATTAAACTTCTCTATATTGCGTTCCTCGTGATTAAATACCTTAACCACCTTCTGACCTGTCATCATCTCTTCAATGAAACCGTTGAGACTTCCCAGGTTCTTCTGCTGAGCCGCAAAGTTCTTGCCTGAGGCTGATGTAGCCTTGGCTGAGCAGAACATCATAACGCCCACCATGGCAAGTGTCACAACTGTAAGAACGGGACTAAAGATGATCATTGATCCCAGCACCAGAATAATCGTCACCGCACTGTTTATGATCTGAGGAATACTCTGGCTTATCATCTGCCTCAGGGTATCGATATCGTTTGTGTAAATTGACATGATATCGCCGTGGGCATGAGTATCGAAGTATTTAATGGGAAGGCTCTCCATGTGGGTAAAAAGGTCCTCACGAAGCCTTCTTAAGGTACCCTGGTTGATGGCTACCATAAGTCTCTGCTGAAGGAAGGCTGCCAGAATTCCGACTCCGTAGAGCAAAGCCACTCTGGTTATCGCCCTTTTTAAGGGTCCGAAATCTGTACTGCCGCTCTGCAGCATGGGATCGATATAATCATCGATCAGATTTCTTGTAAACAGTGTTCCCTGCAGGTTAGCAAAAACCGTGATAAGGATACACGCAAGAACCACTATCATATGTACGCCGTAGTTCTTAAATACATACGCCATGATCCTCCTGAAAAGAAGACCCGGATTTTCTATCTTGGGACGGGGCATTCCTCGTTTGTTGCCGCCCGGTCCCCTGTTTATCTGTCTATTGTCTGCCATAACTTATCTCTCCATTTATAATCAAGAAAGGCTCTGCTATCATCAGCCGGCGTTGTCAAAGTCCGCATCACCGGAAGCACCGGTCTGTGACTCGTAAACTTCTCTGTAAATCTCGTTAGTCTTAAGAAGCTCCTCGTGAGTTCCAAATCCGTTCACCTGGCCGTCATCCATAACGATGATCCTGTCACAGTTCTGAACGGAGCTGATACGCTGCGCGATGATGAGCTTGGTTGTGCCCGGAATCTCCTCGGCAAAGGCCTTCCTGATCCTGGCATCGGTAGCTGTATCAACAGCACTGGTGGAATCGTCAAGAATAAGGATCTTGGGCTTTTTCAAAAGAGCTCTGGCAATACACAGTCTCTGGCGCTGGCCGCCGGATACATTGGTTCCGCCCTGCTCAATCATTGTGTAATAGCGATCCGGCATCTTCTCAATGAACTCATCCGCACAGGCCATCTTGCAGGCTCTTATGCAATCCTCTTCAGTGGCGTTCTCATCGCCCCATCTGAGATTATCCAGTACAGTTCCGGAGAACAGTACATTCTTTTGAAGAACTACAGAAACCTGATCCCTGAGGGCCTTCATATCATAGTCTCTTACGTCAACGCCGCCGACCTTAACCGAGCCCTCTGTGACATCGTAAAGTCTGCTGATAAGGTTGACCAGCGAGGACTTGGCAGAACCCGTTCCGCCGATGATACCTATGGTCTCGCCTGAATTGATGGTGAGATTTATGTCTTTTAACACAGGCTCTTCTGAATCGCTGTTATAAGCGAAATTCACATGGTCAAAAGAAATACTTCCGTCCTCTACATGCATGATGGGATGCTCGGGATTGGCAAGGTCCGCTTTCTCATCGATAACCTCTGCGATACGCTTGCCGCTGGCCTGAGCCATGGTCAGCATAACGAAGATAACAGCCAGGAACATAAGGCTTGTGAGAATGCTCATGCAATATGTCAGAAGACTTATGAGATTACCTGTTGAAAGAGGTCCGCCGACTATAAGGTGCGCACCGATCCAGCTGATAAGAAGGATGCAGGCATACACAGTTCCAGTCATGATGGGAAGCATATATACCACATTCAACTCGGCCTTTACAAACATGTTGTAGATGTTGAGAGCTGCCTGCTTGAACTTGTTGTTCTCGTAGTCCTCACGAACGTATGCCTTGACAACTCTGATGGCTGAGACATTCTCCTGAACACTCTCATTCAGGGCATCGTATTTCTCAAATACCTGCTTGAAGTATCTTGTTGCTCTCTTCATTACAAAGAGAATAATAACGGTCAAAAACAGAACCGCACCGAGATAAATGCTGGCAAGCGGAGGGCTTATCAAGAATGAGAGAACCATTGCCACGATCATCTGTGAAGGGGCTCTCATGGCCATTCTCAGCACCATCATGTAGGCGTTCTGAATGTTGGATACATCGGTTGTAAGTCTGGTTACAAGACCCGATGTTGAAAACTTGTCGATGTTGGAAAAAGAAAAGGTCTGGATATTATGGAACATGGCTGTCCTGAGGTTCTTGGCAAAGCCTGCGGATGCCTTGGCACCGAAATAGGCTCCTCCCAGTCCGAAAAAGAGACCAAGAAGGGCGATTGCCACCATCATTCCACCAACCCTGTAGATATATGCAAGGTTTCCTCCGTTAATTCCTTCATCAACAATCATGCCCATAAGGGCAGGGATCGTAAGCTCACAGATAACCTCTCCTATCATACATACAGGGGTTATGAATGAAGGAAACTTGTATTCCTTTACCTGTGATAAAAGTGTCTTTAACATGTTACCTCCTGATAAAACCGCAAATTACATTGTGTGCCTTCCAATTGTACGCAATTTTATTCAAAAATTCAACCTAAAAAAGTATTCACAAGTAAAAGAGGAACAATAAGATCAATTTGTTCCCCTTTAAAGTCTTTAAGTATTTGCGTCCTGTCACCTGTTCATAAAGGTACGAACATTGATTCCGTTTACTTCAATGTGATCGTCTACTTCAATCACAAGGCACTGCCTTCCGTCCACGATCCTTGATTCCACAAGATCTGTCCTGTCGGGCTTAACCTTGATCACAACGTCAGGTGTCTCAATATCGAACTTCTTGGTGTGGGCGATATTGCTGGCCAGGAGATGATAGTCCTCCTCTCCTGCGCACTTGGCGTAGTTCTCCTCAAAGTAATTCATCCTGTCCTCGGGAACTCCGCTGGCCTGAAGCAGGTCTTTGACGTCCTTCTTGGTAAGCTCAAGGGGCTCGGGATCTGCCTCATGATCATCGATCATGTCCTGAAGATTGTCATGGATGTTCCTCATGATATCGTAGTCAGCCTCATCGCCTATTGTGGTCTGTACCACAGCCTCGAAGAGGTCCTTCTGCTCAACTGAGGAAATGGGTGCTCTTCCGCCAAACATGGCCTCGATGAATTCAGGCTGAAGGTCATCGGGCTTCTTGGTGAAGTAGAGCATATTGTGAATGTCTGTAGCCCTGTCTATAAACGCAGGGAAAAGAAATCCTTTGACCGGAGCTTCTACGACCCAGTCTCTGTTTCTCTCTTCGATGGCATTCTTCTCGTAGTTGTAGCCAAGTCCTGCCTTGGAGAGCTTGACCGGGCAGATGCTGCAGAGCATGTAATCATATACATTGTCTGAGGCATCCTCCATCTCTATGCCGTCGTTGGTCATGCCGGGTACGTCGTAAGCCGCATGGATGAGAATGATGTAGTAGTTCTCTCCGTTGACGTAATTGGCAATGATCTTGTCGTAGAACTCGTCCACCAGCTCGTCATCCTCAAGCTTGGTGTTCCTGAGGGTCAAAAGAAAGTCTTGAGTACCCCCTGGCTGTTCCTGATCCAATGGAAACTCAAGACTTATCAGATTCTTACCAAATGTTCCTGCCAATGTGTGCTGGAAGATGTCCAGATATTTGTACATCTCCTCATCCGGAAGGGAACCAAAAGCCTTTCTGAAGGTCAACTTCTTGTTCTTCTCATGATCCACATAGCATCCGCAGATGTGGTCAATGGTGCACCTGTCCGGTGTAAACTGCTTCTTGATCTCTAGTGTTTCTGCCTTGTTCATTTGTAAGTTTACTTCCCTTTATTCGTAAATTTTTCGCACATATCCAGCGCAAACTGCACAGGATACAGTTGAACCATTACGGAATCGATAAGATCTCCGATGGTCATCCTGAATGCGATCTTAATAAACTTATCATAAGTAGTATCAAACATTTTTTCAAATACTTTAATGCTCTCAACATCAATTTGATTAACTATGGGGGTACTGATGTCGGTAGCTACTCCAAGCATTGAAGAAAGAGAAGTGGCGGAAGTTCCCATCATCTGGTTCATAGCCTCGGATGCAGCAGAAAGATGAAGTTCAGTGATATCACCTGAAGTATTGGTGCCGTCACCGCCCATCATAAGATCGGTCATAACCTTTACGTCATGCTCCTTAAGAACCAGAACGTTGTTACCTTCCAGTCCCTTTACATAATGGATCTGCACGAAAATGCAGGTCTTTTCATAATCATCAAGAGCTTCACTTCTCTTAATGAGCTTTACGTTAGGAGTTGTAATGTCAACCTTTTTGCTGACCATCATGCTGAGGGTGGTCGCTGAGTTGCCCATGCTAATATTAGCTATTTCACCAAGAATATCCACCTGATCATTAGTCAGAATTACTTCTTCCAAGACAGTCACCTCCATACTTTATACAAGCTATACTACTATTTTAGTGTCTGAAATGGGCTTTGTAAAGGCAACTTTATGGTTTATAGCAAAGCTTTATTCTTTTTTTAGATTATTATCCGATGATTGTTTATGTTTAATTTGTGATTAATTTATAAAAGTTCTAGTGATTATTTGTGATTATTTATGATTGCTTGTGATTGATTATGATGATATTCTATAAGTAGCTGAGCCGGTATGTCTTTTCTTAAATCGCGTTTATACCGGCTAAGGGAGGCAAAATGCTCACAAAGGAGCGTCGAGATCTTATTGTTTCATATATAAATGAAAAAGGTGCAGTCACCGTTACTGAGCTCATGGAGGAGTTCGGCGCTTCTGCGGCCACCATCAGAAGAGACTTATCTTCTCTTCACGATGAGCGCAAGATTCTCAAGGTGTTTGGAGGCGCAACGGCGCTGAGTGCTCAGGATATCATCACTCAGGAGCCCAACGTAACAACCAAGTCCACCATGAATGTTGTGGAGAAGGACGCCATTTCCAAATATGCCGCTTCTCTTATAAATGACGATGACTTCGTATACATCGATTCCGGAACCACTACCCTTGAGATGATCAAGTACATCGAGAACACCAAGGCCAAGTACATCACCAACGGAATCGTGCATGCCAAGAAGCTTTTGGAGAAGGGCCTGAACACCATGATAATCGGTGGCAGATGCAAGCAGTCCACAGAGGCCATCATCGGTCCCGACTGTATCGAGGGCATCAGCAAGTACCATTTCACCAAGGCTTTTATGGGAACCAACGGCATTTCGGTAAATGCCGGATACACCACTCCCGATGTGGATGAGGCTCTCGTCAAGGAAGAAGCCGTTAAACACGCCTATATCTCCTATATTCTTGCGGATCACAGCAAGTTTGGGCAGATTAGTTCGGTGACCTTTGCAGACATCGGAAGCTGCTGCATTATCACTGATAAAGAAGTAAACAGGAACTATCATTCCAAGACCATCATCAAGGTGGTCGGAACATGACAGCTCAAAACGGAGGTGCACATGATTTACACTGTTACATTTAATCCCGCCATTGACTATGTAGTCAGAATGAGCGACGAACTCCTTCCGGGGATGACCAACCGCTCAGATTCCGAAGAATGCTACTTTGGTGGCAAGGGAATCAATGTATCAACCATCCTTAAGAACTTGGGGCTTGAGAACACTGCCCTGGGCTTCGTTGCGGGATTCACCGGAAAGGCCATTGAGGAAAGCGTCAAGGCCCGCGGGATCCTGGCAGACTTTATAACTCTGGACGAAGGCATCTCAAGGATCAACGTCAAGATAAAGGGTCAGGCCGAAACTGAGATAAACGCTCAGGGCCCGAAGATACCCGAATCTGCCAGGGAACAGCTCTTTTCCCGTATCAAGGAGCTCAAGGACGGTGACGTTCTGATCCTTGCAGGCAGTATTCCCAATTCTCTGCCAAGCGATGTATACGAGAAGATCATTGCTCTTGTGGCAGACAAAAAGATCGAAGTCGTTGTGGATGCGACCAAGGACCTTTTAAAGAACGTCCTTAAATATCATCCATTCCTTATAAAGCCCAACAATCACGAACTTGGTGAAATGTTTGGCACGGTCCTTAAGACCGATGACGAGATTGAAGCTCATGCCAAGAAACTGCAGGAGCTTGGAGCCAGAAACGTGCTGATCTCTATGGCAGGAGACGGCGCTATGCTCATAGCCGAGGACGGCAGCAAGCATAGGATCGGGGTTCCCAAGGGACAGGTCAGAAACTCGGTAGGAGCCGGAGATTCAATGGTGGCAGGTTTCATTGCCGGATACTTTAAGACGGGGAGTTATGAGGAAGCTCTCAAGATGGGTACCGCGGCAGGTTCTGCAACAGCCTTCTCCGATGATCTCGCAACAGGGGAAGCTATTACTGAACTTTATAAAAAACTTTAAGAGGAAGTTTTTTAAAGGGGATACAAAATGGCGAAAAGCCAAAAGGAGGGTCTATGAAAATCACAGATTTATTGAAAAAGGAAGGCATTGCCCTTAATGCGGCAGCTGCCGACCAGAACGCAGCCATCGATACTCTTGTCGATCTGCACACCAAGGTTGGCAACCTTTCAGACGCAGCCGCCTTCAAGAAGGCAATTTTAGAGAGAGAGGCCAAAGGTTCAACCGCTATCGGTATGGGCATTGCAGTGCCTCACGGCAAGTCAGCCGCAGTTTCCAAGGCAGGTGTTACAGCTATGACTATTCCGGCAGGAATCGACTACAAGTCTCTTGACGGAAATCCCAGCAATCTGTTCTTTATGATCGCAGCACCTGACACAGCTGCCGACACACATCTTGAGGTTCTCTCCAAGCTTATGACTCTGTTAATGGATCAGAGCTTTGCCAAGAAACTGGTTGAAGCCAAGACCGCTGACGAGTTCCTTAAGATCATTGATGACAAGGAAGCTGAGAAGGACAAGGAAGAGGCAGCCAAGAAGGCAGCCGCTGCTCCTGCTCCCGCAGCTGAAAAGAAGGCTAAGAAGCTTGTAGGCGTTACAGCATGTCCTACAGGAATCGCCCACACATTTATGGCAGCTGAAGCTCTTGAGCTCAAGGCCAAAGAGCTGGGCATCGACATAAAGGTTGAGAAGGACGGTTCAGGCGGAGCCAAGGATGTTCTCACAGCCGCTGAGATCGAGGCAGCTGACGCAGTTATCATCGCCTGCGACAAGAACATCGACATGGGAAGATTCGATGGCAAGGATGTGATCATCACTTCCACCAAAGAAGCCATCCACTCTCCTGAGGGCCTTATCAACAAGGCCGTAAACGGCGAGACCAAGAAGTATCATCACACAGGCACAGTTACCAAGGCAGCTGACAGCGCAGGTGATGAGACACTCGGAAGAAAGTTCTACAAGCACCTTATGAACGGCGTATCACACATGCTTCCATTCGTTATCGGTGGCGGTATCATGATCGCTCTTTCATTCCTTATTGATACTATTTGCGGCTACGGCGCATCCGGCGGCGACCAGTTCGGTAATATGACACCTATATCCTCATTCTTTAAGTATGTAGGCGGACTTGCCATGGGACTTATGGTTCCCGTTCTTGCAGGATACATTGCCGAGTCAATTGCAGACCGTCCCGGCCTTGCAGTAGGTTTTGCAGGCGGACTCCTGGCTTCCAGCGGAAACGCTGCACTCTTTAGTGACGGTAAACCCGCTTTTGTATGGGTTGAGCAAATGGGATCTCTTGGCGGATTCAACGATTTCGTTGCCAAGTTTGCATTCCAGGGCACAGGCGCTACAGTTTCAGGCTTCCTTGGCGGAATTGCCGCAGGTTTCCTGGCCGGTGCCATCGTTCTCTGGCTCAAGAAGATCACTTCAGGATTCCCTAAGAGCCTTGAAGGAATCAAGCCCATCCTCATCTACCCTCTCTGCGGTGTATTTATCATCGGAGTGGCTATGTGCTTCATCCTTAACCCGCTTATCGGTCTCATCAACACAGGCCTTTCAGCTATGCTGACAGCACTTAGTGATGCAGGACTTATCGCAGTTCTCGGACTTGTTCTCGGTGCAATGATGGCTATCGATATGGGCGGCCCTATCAACAAGGCAGCTTACGTATTCGGTACCGGAATGCTCGGAACTGCTTCCAGCCTTATGGCTGCAGGCTCACAGCTTACAGATGCAAATGTTCAGGCATGCTACATCGCAATGGCAGCTATCATGGTAGGTGGTATGGTTCCTCCTGTTGGTATCGCCATCGCCTGCAAGGTATTCCCCAAGAAGTTCACTGCCGCTGAGCGCGAGTCATGGATTTCAAATATCGTAATGGGAAGCTCATTCATCACAGAGGGCGCTATTCCTTTTGCAGCTGCTGATCCTCTTCACGTAATCCCTTGCACACTTGTTGGCTCAGGTGTAGCAGGTCTGTTATCAGCACTCTTTGGATGCACTCTTATGGCTCCTCACGGCGGAGTTTTCGTATTCGCCACAGTTGGTCATCCTCTTCTTTACATTGCCGCATGGCTTATAGGTTCCATTATTACCGCAGTAATGTTAGGATTTATTAAGAAGGATGCTAACGCAGCATAAATTTTTAGTTGTTTTACTTACAAAGGAGAAAAATTATGGTATCACAGAAGATCACAGTAACTAACGAACAGGGTATGCACATGCGCCCCGCATCAGTTTTCTCACAGGCTATGACTCCCTTTACATCCGATGTAAAGATTGTCTTCAACGGCAACACATTTGACGCCAAGAGCGTAATGATGCTCATGAGTGCCTGCATCAAGTGCGGCGCTGAGATTGAGATCCAGTGCGACGGCCCCGATGAGGCTGATGCCCTCAAGAAGGCTATCGAGCTGGTTGAGAGCGGCTTAGGAGATTGATCATGACGAAGTTCCTTTGGAACTGAGACGGGACTTCCTTATTATCATTAAAGGAGAAAACTTTATGTACAACGGAATTGCAGCTTCACGCGGCATCGGTATCGGAAGCATCTGTGTTATCGCACAGCATGACCTTTCCTACAACCCTGCCAAGATAGAAGATGTTGAAAGTGAACAGAAGAGATTTAACGATGCCGTTGAGCAGTTCAAAAAAGAAACTGCTGAAATGGCTGAAGATATCAGAAAGCGAATCGGTCCCAAGGAGGCTGAGATCTTAGAAGGTCACCTTGTTATGATCTCCGATCCCACCATGGCCGGAGAGATGAGCAAGATGATCGCTGCAGGACAGTGCGCAGAGGCAGCCGTAGAGGCAGTCTGCGACATGTTCATCGGCATGTTCTCCAAGATGGATGATGAGATGATGAAGCAGAGAGCTTCTGACATCAGCGATATCAAGGTAAGTCTTCTTAAGATCCTCCTTGGCATTGAAGATGTGGATATCAGCAAGGTAGCTCCCGGCACAATTCTCGTGGCCGAGGATCTTACACCTTCCATGACATCCCAGATCGTCAAGGAGAATGTTGTGGGCATCATCACAGAGGTAGGAGGCAAGACCTCGCACTCTGCTATTCTGGCCCGCGCACTTGAGATTCCTGCTGTTCTTTCAGTTCCGGGCATAACAGGCCTCGTCAAGGACAAGGACACCGCCATTGTAGACGGTACCGAAGGAAATGTTTATATCAATCCCGAGGGTGACGTGCTCTCACAGTACATCATCAAGAGAGAGGAATTTATCAAGAAGCAGTCTGAACTTGCAGCTTTCCGCGGCAAAGAAACAGCTACATCCGACGGAACCGTTGTAGAGCTCTTCTGCAACATCGGAACTCCCAAGGACGCCAAAAAGGCTGTGGAGTGTGACGGTGAGGGAATAGGTCTTTTCCGTTCCGAGTTCCTGTTTATGGATAATAACAGAATGCCCACAGAGGATGAACAGTTTGCAGCCTACAAGGAGGCAGCTGAGACCCTTGGCGGCAGAGCTGTTATCATCAGGACACTTGACGTGGGCGGTGACAAGGACATTCCTTACCTGAACATCAAGAAGGAGGAAAACCCCTTCCTGGGCTACAGAGCTGTCAGATATTGCCTGGGCAATCGCGACAACTACATGACCCAGCTCCGCGCCATCGTAAGAGCCAGCGCCTTTGGAAAGGTCAAGATCATGATTCCTCTTGTTACCTGCGTGGATGAGCTCCGCGCGGTAAAAGAGATGGTGGCTGAGATCAAGAAAGATTTCGATGCTCAGGGAGTTGCTTACGACAAGGATATTGAAGTAGGCTGCATGATTGAGACAGCGTCCGCTTCTCTCATCGCAGACATCCTCGCCAAAGAGGCTGACTTCTTCTCCATCGGAACCAACGACCTTACACAGTACACCATGAGTGTTGACAGAGGAAACGCAGACGTAGCTTACCTGTACTCCACTTTCCAGCCGGCAGTACTTCGCTCCATCAAGCACATCATCGAGTGCGGACGAGAGGCAGGTATCCCCGTGGGAATGTGCGGAGAAGCTGCTGCAGATCCACTGATGATACCACTTCTTATATCCTACGGACTTACAGAGTTCAGTGTAAATCCTGTACTGGTGCTCACCGCAAGGTGCATCATCTCCAAGTGGAGCAAGGCTGAGGCCGATGCTCTCACAGAGAAGGTAATGGCACTTGATACAGAGGCTGAGATCGTAAGCCTGCTTAAGAAAGAAGCCAAAGAATAATCTTAACGTAACATATGCGGAGTGATCCGCTCACAATAAAAGTCCTGAGGTCTGACCTCAGGACTTTTTGTTTTCAAATGCAAGTTTTTCAAATTCTTCCCCGGGAATAGGCGGTGAGAAGAAATATCCCTGTACCATCTCACAGCCGCGTTCCTTAAGGAAATCAAGCTGCGTCTTATCTTCTACACCCTCTGCAACAACCATGAGCTTAAGGCTCTTGGCTATATCCAGTATCAGTTCCGCCAGACGTATGTCTTTTTCCTCCGTGCCTCCGGTCTTGGCTATGTTGTCAATAAAGCTCTTATCGAGTTTTAAGATATCGACAGGCATTGAGGATAACATATTGAGGGAGGAATAGCCGGTTCCGAAATCGTCCATCTCTATGAAATATCCGATGTCGCGAAGGCTCTTAACAACGCCTATGATGTGCTCGGCATCCTCTGTGTAGGCGGACTCTGTAACCTCAAGGTGGAGGCTTGATCTGGTGAGCTCATTCTGTTCAACGATCTCATCGATGGTCTTAATGAGGTTGGGATCAAAGATATCTATTCGTGACAGGTTTACCGACACAGGAATGGCTATGCCGTATTTCTTTTGCCAGCGGCTGATCTGAGCGGCTGTCTCGCGCCATACGTACTGATCCAGCACATTGATCTGGCCATGCTTTTCAAAGAGGCTGATGAACTGTCCGGGAGGTATCATTCCCAGGTCATGGTGCTTCCATCTCACCAGAGCCTCGGCGCTCTGAAGTACCGGAGGGTCCACCTGAACGTTGTACTTGGGCTGGTAATAAACCAGGAACTCGTGATGATCCACCGCGTATTTAAGGTCGTTTAAGAAGCGCTGCTCAAGGATCTCGCGCTCTCTCATATCCTCGTTAAATACCATGAGCCTCGACTGATTGCTTCCGCGGATCATACTGCAGGCGGTCCTTGCACGGTCAAAGAGCTCCACAGGAGCAAGATCGGGCTGATATGGCATTACGCCCATTCTGATGTGGAGGTTGGCAGTGTCGGCAAAAACATCCAACGCGCCCTGAAGGCGCTCATAAAGGGCCATGTAGTCATCGGTGTGGAGGCAATACAGGTCAAATCTGTCTGCATGGGATCTGCAGGCAATACCGTCATTTTCGCTGATATAGGCCTGTATTTCCCCAGCCAGCGTTGTCAGTACCCTATCGCCGAATTCCCATCCGTAGATGGCATTTATCACATGGAACTGCTCCACGTCAACGATAACGGCATCCAGAGGATAATCGGGATTTTCCTTGTGCATTATGGCCGCATATTCAAAGAAATAATTCCTGGTGTACAGCTTGGTCAGCTGATCCAGCTCTGTGGCACTGATCAGCTTCTGCCTGTCGCTGGCCTTTTTATCGGAGCGGAACTTAGCCAGCATCAGGAACATTATGAACATTAATATTGCAGCTACCACAGATACGAATCTGTAGACATTATCCTGAATGTAGTCAGATAGAGTGATCTTCTCGCTGACGCCTGCGTGCTTGGAGAGGTTGGTCTCAGTCACTGCCCTGTCAGTCAGGTTGATGATCTTGTTCATGACTGAGTAGAGTTCCTTATCCTGCTTCCTGACAGCCAGGGAAAATCCCATGTTCTGTCCTGTTGCCAGGAGGGATAGCTTGTAGCGCTTTCTCAGGCGGTCTGTCTGGGTGATACGATAGCTGTTTACCATGGTGCAATCGGCTTCGCCCTGTGATACTGCCTTATAGCATTCTTCCAGCACAGGTTTGTGATCCACTGTCCACACGGGGAAATAGTCCTGGATAAAGACATCAAAGATTACATTTCCCTCAACCAGTACCGCCCTGATGCCATCATTATTAAAGAAATTTTCAGCTTTTTCCGGCTGTATAACGGCAAATATCTCCGTCTGTATCAGGTCTTCCGTACCCAGAAGCCCCAGGTTCTCCATATCATAGGGGCTTATGTTTATGGGAAATACCGTGTCCACTTCCCCGTTTTGAAGCGCTTCTATGGCCTTCTCCGTAGTGGGATAGGCTTTTGTCTCAAATTCAATATGTGTATCCTTTAATAGATCGGAGGAGTCCGCAAGGAAGTCTGAAAGAGCTCCCCTGAGCTCACCTTCCTCCTGCCAACAGAAGGGCATGTAGTTATCCAGGTAACCCACCCGGATATTTCCGTGCTCGGAGAGCCATTTTTTCTCATCTTCCGTGGGATAGACGTTGGTATTGGCCGACCAGAGATACTTCTGGAACAGCCTCTGCCCATAGTAGGGATCCTCGTTCTGTACGCTGATCAGAGCTGAATTCAACTCCTTTAGCAGGTCGGGACGGTTTTTGTTTACAGCAAAATAGTAATCCGATGAGCCCACCGGGCATACCGGCACGCAGCTCTCTCTTTCGCCGTAGGATTCAACGGTGACGTAGGCGTCCACTTCTCCCTTTTCAAGAAGTTCAAAGCACTCATCCACCGACTCTCCCACCATCTGCCTTAATTCGATATTGATACCGTTTTTCTCCGCCCACTCATTTGTCATGTCCTCCATGACAGTGTCCTTGTCCACTGCGAAGATCTTTCCTTCAAAAGAGCTGATGTCATCCAGGCTCATATCGGTATTGCCTGCTTTTATGAAGATAAAATAGGTTTCCGAGCCCATGGGAATGCCGGAATAGAGGATATTCTCCGCTCTCTCCTCGGTATAGGAAACATCACTTAAAAGGTCGATCTCACCATCTATCAGCATCTGCAGGAGCTCCGGGAAGGTGCCGTCCACATATTCATAATTCCAGCCGGTGTAGGCCACAAGCTTTTGCTGATATTCATATGACATTCCAAGGCGGCGCCCGAACTGATCCTTGTAGCAATAGGTGGAATCAAACCAGCCAACGCGAACTGTTTCGCCTTCTGTCTGTTCTCCATCTGCCTGCTCACCTGCAAGGGACACAATAGGCATAAAGCAAATAAAGATGCCTGCAATCATAATAATTGCAGCCATCCCCACAGCTATCCCCCTTAAAATATCCAAATGTAATCTGTGATGCCTTACATCCATGTGAACACGCTTTGATTTTTTATTCGAAACAATAATTCACACTATTACGTTTTAATTGTATCACAATATTAAAATGGGAAACATTAAAGTACAGTAAATATTTGTTACTGATGCGAGATCATATTGCCCTCCCTCAGGGATTTGATATATATATTTTACCAAATGCGGTATTTTCCTGAAAGGGCAAGTAGCGCAAAGATGTATAGGCAGTTATCGTAATAGCGTCTCACTCCTTTTCTCAAGGGATGATCCCAGAACCATTTAACCCATTTTGCTGCCACCTGAAAATCGCTGTCCTCATCACTGCTGTAAGGGATTGTCAGGGCGCTCTGAGCCATGGTTGCAAGAAGTCCCAGGGGGTGCAGGACCGGTCTGTCGATGGGAGTTCCGTCAATCTTGTATTCGCATCTGACCGCCTCTAAATCTGTCCCGAAGAACTTCATCATCTTTAGAGGGATCTGCAGCTGTCCCCTGTCTTCTCCAAACCACTCTGCGTCGAGGCCTATGTTGGCCGCTGTTCTGTAGGCATCTGAGAAGAAATTACAAAAAGTTCCCCAGTCAAACTTCTTCTCCACCGGGCTGCCGTCAAAATGGGCATATTCTGCGTTTAATCCCGTCTCGGGGTGGCAGGCGGTCACCAGGTACTCTCTGCTGACCCTTGCAGCCTCCTTAAAGAATTCTCTGTCCTCCTCATAAGCCCACTCACCAAAGAGCTCATAGAAATGAGGCAGGTGGTAGGAAGGATCTGTAAAGGGTGAACCCGGTCCAAAGAGGATCTGATGATTGTCTCTGTTCCACATGGGCGCTCCGGCTCTTCCGGCTTCGCCTTTGTGCAGGCAGGCCCTCAGTATCTCTTTTGCCTCGGTACTGTATTCAAAGATGCCCTCGCCGTCGCCCCACCTGTGGGAAGCAAAGAAAAGAGCCATTGCAAAAAACTCTTCTCCGTCCGGGGCAGGTCCCTCGGCGTTCTTGGTCCCGTCAAGCCGGCAAGACCAGGCAAAATAGCCCTCATTCTCGCCGTAGTCCATGAACATGTAGGTCTTGGCCCATTTCCAGATGCGGTCAAACTCCTCCTTCATGTCCAGCTGAACGGCCATCATCATGCCGTAGCTCATGCCCTCGGTTCTGGCATCGATATTGCCGGTGTCCACAAGATATCCGGTGTTATCGGGGCCCTCGTGGTAAATGCGCTCCTCTTCATCATAGAAAAAGGTTTGAACAACCTTTTCAATCCTCTCCCGTATCTCCTCCTCCGGGATTCCTATCTCATTAAGCAAATTCCTGTATTGTCCTGTCTTGTATGCGTTCATGTCACATCTCCTTGCTCGGCGCAGGTGCCTAAGCCCGGCGCAGTTTTTCGGTTGTGAACATTGTGACATAAGGGAGCCACCCAATCCACACAGATATTGCTATTGTCTAATCATTTTAGCTATTGTCGAACTTCTTTCTTTTTATTAAATATACACATTTTTTACACATGTTGTTGCTATCATTATCCCTATCGCATTTTTGTGAGAGGAGAAAAAGATGTCTAGAGAATCTACCATTATCGAACTTGCTAAGGCTATGGGTGTTCATGTAAGCCAGGATCTTCAGCAGAAATACAATTCTTCCACAGGTACCTATTACTGCAACAATGACAATAAGGAGTCTGAAGGCAAGACTTCTGAAGATTCAGCCAAGTAACTTTCGTATTATAAATTTCTTTTTTCTGCCTGCGGCTTGTGGCCACCAGAGTCCTTCGCAAGGGCATTGAGCCCATTGAAGAGGATTGGTAAAACGAATAGGCAAAAAAACAACCCGGATTACAAAACGCGTAATCCGGGTTTTATTTATGTTTTCAATTCAATTGATGCAGGTTATCAAACAATACCCTGAGCCTTCATAGCCTCTGCAACCTTAAGGAAGCCTGCAATGTTGGCGCCTGCTACGTAGTCGCCTTCCTTGCCGTACTTCTTGGCAGCATCTGAAATGCTCTTGTAGATGTTTACCATGATGCCCTGAAGCTTGTTATCAACTTCCTCAAAGCTCCATGAAAGTCTCTCTGAGTTCTGGCTCATCTCGAGAGCTGATGTAGCAACACCGCCGGCGTTGGAAGCCTTACCGCAGATGAACAGTACGCCGTTGTCCTGAAGGTACTTGGTAGCTTCGATAGTTGAAGGCATGTTAGCACCCTCACATACAGCGATAACACCGTTGGCAACAAGAGCCTTGGCATCTTCAAGATCCAGCTCGTTCTGAGTTGCACAAGGAAGAGCTACATCACACTTGATGTTCCATACACCGTGCTCGCCGTTCTTCTTCTCATGGTACTCTGCGCTGCTCCTTGCTGCTGCATACTCTGAAAGACGTGCTCTCTTAACCTCTTTTACTTCCTTAAGGAGCTCTACATCGATTCCTTCGGGATCATAGACCCAGCCTGTTGAATCAGAAGCAGAAACAACCTTGGCGCCAAGCTGCTGAGCCTTCTCGATAGCATAGATAGCAACGTTGCCGGCACCTGATACAACTACAGTCTTGCCTGCAAGATCCTTGCCGTGATCCTTAAGAAGCTCCTGTGTGATGTAAACAAGGCCATAACCTGTAGCCTGTGTACGTGCAAGAGATCCGCCGTAGGTAAGTCCCTTACCTGTAAGAACTCCCTCGTATACGTCTCTGATCCTCTTGTACTGTCCGTACATATATCCGATCTCACGTCCGCCTACACCGATATCACCGGCAGGAACGTCTGTGTCAGCTCCGATGTGTCTGTAAAGCTCTGTCATGAAGCTCTGGCAGAATGCCATAACCTCTCTGTCTGACTTGCCCTTAGGGTCGAAGTCTGAACCACCCTTACCGCCGCCGATAGGAAGGCTTGTAAGTGAATTCTTGAAAATCTGCTCGAAACCAAGGAACTTGATGATACCAAGGTTTACTGAAGGATGGAAACGAAGTCCTCCCTTGTAAGGTCCGATTGCTGAGTTGAACTGTACACGGAATCCGTTGTTAACCTGAACCTGACCCTTATCGTCAACCCAAGGTACTCTGAAGAGGATCTGTCTCTCAGGAGTTACAAGTCTCTCTAAAAGAGCATCCTTGCGATATTCTTCCTCATTAGCTTCAATAACAACACGAAGTGACTCAAGCACTTCCTTAACCGCCTGATGGAACTCAGGCTGAGCAGGATTCTTTTCTACAACGTAGTTGTAAATCTCATCAACGTATGACATTTTTCTGTTCTCCTTCCCATGCAACTGCATCGCTTGTAAATTAAGCCCTAAATTGTATACAATGATACACTATGCCAATTTAAAGTGCAATAGCATTTTGCATGTTTGGGAAAAAAAATCAGTTCAACCTCCACCCTCGTCGGAATCCTGCTCTTCACCGGATTCCTCAGAGTTTTCTTCCTGTTGTTCCTCGTCCTGTTGCTGTTCTTCCTGCTGCTCTTCAGGCTGTGGCTCTTCCTGCGGTTCCTCAGGCTGTGGCTCCTCCTGAGGTTCCTGGGGCTGAGCATCCTGATCTCCGGAATCTCCCTGGTCTTCGGGTTCTTCCGGCGGAGGATTGGTCACCCATCTGTAGAAGAAAGCATGGTTTCCTATCATGGTATATTCTTTGATCCTGTAATAATCAGCGTAGTACTGGGTCATGAAAAAGAGATAGTCTCCCACACGGGCACCGGCCAAAACCTCCTGTGCCGCTCTTACGCAGGTGGAGTTAGGCCCGTTTGAAGCTATCAGCTCAACCTTGCCGGATCTGTAGGAAGCAAATTGCATATTCTGGGTTATTACCCCTATGACCGTTCCCGGGAAAGCTGAGCTCTTTACCCTGTTCATGATAACAGAGCCCACCGCCAGCTTTCCTGTGTAGGACTCACCGTCTGCCTCGGCCTGGATCGTGGCCGCAAGCCAGATAAGCTCATCCTCGCTGGCATCGTAGGAGCCTGATGTATCCTCTCGCATGAGAGCAAGGCGCTCTGCGATCTGTTTAGCCAGCTCTGCCTGAGCGGCTGCGGTCTGGGCCTCTAAGTCTTTCATCTTCTGGTCCAGGGAAGCCAGCTGCGTGTCATAGTTTGCCAGCTTGTTTTTTTCCGAATTTAAGGTGCTATTGGTAGAGCTGAGCTGTCCCATGACGGCATCTGTAAGGTCCGCCAGTTCCTGATGCTTCTCATCAAGCTCGGCCTGATAGGCATCAATCTCCGCCTCTTTTTCCTCTACCTGCGCCTTCTTGGCCTCGATCTCCCGCTGAAGGGCCTGGTATTCGGCCATCTTCTGCCTGTCGTACTCTACGATGGCATTTACATATTCATATTTGGTAAGGAAGTCAGTAAGGGAACCCGATTCGAGGAGAACTCTAAGAAGCCCCTCAGTGCCACCGCTTTCATAGGTGGACTTAAGACGTTTTTTAAGAAGCTCATACCTCTCCTGCTCCTGCTGCTGCGCTTCCTGAAGTTCGAGGTTGAGCTGAACTATCTGGGCGGACACTTCAGCCATGGCATCCTCTGCCTCTGAAATCTCACCGTCCAGTGTATCAAGTTTGTCGGAGTACCCGTTGATGGTACTCTGTAGCGAATTGCTCTGGTTCTGAAGATTACTTACGTTGTTCTGAGTCTGTTCCTTTTCTCCCTGAAGCTGGCTGATGGCATCCCTGGTTTCCCTGGTCTGCTTTTCCAGGTTGGAAATAGTCTCCTGGGTCTCAGCTTCCTGCTGCTGCATCTGGGAGATGGTTTCATCCAGTTCGCTGGCGTTACTGGGAAATATTGTCCTGTTCAGGATCAGACACAGAATCAAAATCCCCACCGGTAACCTTTTCTTCATTATCCCCCTCCGGCTGGGCTGATATAACAGCCTCTTTTTCCAGATTAATATCCTCCGCCTCATCTTCACCCGGGAAAACAATGTGGTTGTTCTTCCTGATGAAGTCCATCATATTCATGATCTTAAGAGACTCGGAGTGCGGCATTTCGGGGCACTCGAGCCATTTCTCGGAAATAGCCCTGAGACTGGCTTCGACCTCATACTCGTAGCCGGTGATCTGCTTGGGCCTCTTGTAATATGCAATCTTCTTGTCGGTGCTGTCAAAAACAGCGATTCCCGCAAAGTTGTTTACGTTTTCAAGGACTATGTAGCCCTTGCTACCATATATAACGGCATTTCTGTCGCTGGCGGAAAGGGTTGTGGCATTTAATACCGCCATTTTGCCATTGGCATACCTGAGGGTGATGCTGTCCTGAAGGTCCATACCCAGGTTGTTAAAGGTACAGATGGAAGCTATATCGGATACATCATTACCAAATACCATGGATGCAATGTTAAGGACATAAACGCCCAGATCAAGAAGGCATCCGCCTCCGAGAGCAGGCTGATTGATCCTGTCCTTGTAGACGATGTTGTAGCCAAGATTGGCCGTGAGCATGCTGGGCTCGCCGATGATATTGCTGGCAAGAACCTCGGCAAGCTTGGTCCTAAGTGGCATATACCTGGTCCACATGGCCTCGGTAATGAGTAAGTTATTCTGTTCTGCGTATTGGAAAATGTCAGATGCCTGCTTCTCATTGAGCATGAACGCCTTCTCGCAGAGAACATGCTTGCCCGCAGAGAGGGCCAGCCTGGCGTTCTCATAATGCTCAGAATGAGGAGTGGCTATATAGATAAGTTCAACCTTCGGATCATTGACCAAGTCACGGTATGACCCGTAGGCATTCTTGATTCCGTATGTCTTGGCAAACCGGTCGGCTTTCTCAGGATTTCTGGATCCTACGGCATAAACACAGACCCCCTTCATATCCTTGATAGTAAGGGCCATCTTCTCAGCAATGTCACCAGTACCCATGATACCAACACGGCGCTTTCCAAACATCGGCATTACCTCCTGCTATTACAGAAAATGCGCATCTTGTGGGGTGCGCATTTTTGTTTTTAGTCAGCCTTTAAAAACTCTGATTTAATGTATCCTGTATTCTTATTATACTCTACTTTTGCCCATCCGTTGGAATATTGTTCAATAACATTTACAGTTGAGCCTGAATAGATCATTGAAAGGACCTCTGAAGTGGTGTTCTGTTCCTTACGAAGTCTGACGGAATCTGTGACTTCCATCTTGCCTGTCTTGGCTGTGGAAACAGTTGTAGAGGTATTTGTATCAGTGCTTGTGCTTGTGTCTGTGCTTGCGGCGTCGTTATTGTCGTCGGTGCCGGTCTCATCGCCCGTCTCCTCGGTCTGAGGATTCTCAACTACAACCTTCTCCTCTGAAATAACCTCAAAGAACTCTGTCTTAACATAAGCTACGCCGTTGTTGTACTCAACCTTGCTCCATCCGTTGGCAAGAGCCTCGATCTCCTTGAACTCCTGTCCCACTGTGGTCTTGGAGAGAATGTCGGCGGTCTCGGAATCTGAGCTTCTGATATTGACTACATCTGTTGCCTTTATGGTGCGCTTTACGATGGTTGTGGTGTTGGATTCCTCTGAGGTCTCCTCGGAAGCTTCATCTGACGCTTCCTCACCTGACTCGGTAGACTCAGATGTGGCAAGAGCCTCACCGACAGAAACCTGAAGTCCGGATCTCATCCTGGTAAGGAGCTCAGCCAGCTCCTCATCGGCACTTACCATCTCGTTGTAGCTGGAAGCCACCTTGTTGTTGAGGTCGATGACATCGCCCTGAACGTTGATCTGCTTAAGGTAATCAAGCTCGTTGGCATCGGCTATATCTCCATTAATATAAAGAGTTCCTGTAGGATCGGTGCAGATGTACAGTGTCTCAAGTCCCGGTACATTCTTGTCATACTCGTAGAGTTTGACCTCGTTGTAAACGTAGGCCACATAGCTGCCCTCCAGTGGTCCGGGCTTGGTATAAACGGTAATGTTATCAAACTTATCAATGTACTCTGAAGCCGCTACAGACTTGAGGATCTCAGTCTCATCAAGTCCTCTGTATATCCTGGAAAGTGTCTCGGAATCTCCGGCAGCTGAAGCTGTGTAGTACTGCTCTACCAGAGCGTTGACCTCGGGATATGCGTTTTCTTCCATTGCAGCTTCAGGAACTTCAAAAACGGAAGCCTCTGTGACGGGAGCTACGTTCTGTGCAAGATCCGTCTCTCTCCTGTTGGCACTGACCGCAACTACTATGGTAACTACCACAGCCACCACAAGAAGGGAAGGCATCAGGTATTTTTTATTGTCGCCCAAAAAGGCATAGATACTCTTTTTATCATTTCTCCAGGATGTGACATCCTTTTTTTTCTTTCTCATATATAACCTCAAAGACAATTAGTAACAAATCAAACATACTGATTTTATCCGTAAAACACGGACTAGTCAAGTTTTCAGGCCTTACAGCTCGATGCCGTAAATCTTTGAATATTTCTCCTTAAAGTGCCTGATCAGAGGGGCTGCAGACAGCTCTTTTCCGCATACCTTATCAAGAACCTCTGAGGAGATTCTGGTGGATCCGAATTGGTGGATGTTGGTGTTGAGCCACTTGGTGATCTTCTTGATATCGCCGGCAGCGAGAATGTCATCCACAGAGCCAAGATCCTTCTCGATCGCCTCAAGGAACATTCCGTCGTAGATGCTTCCAAGAAGGTATGAAGGGAAGTATCCAAAGCTTGCATCTGACCAGTGCATATCCTGAAGGATACCCTCAGCATCGGTAGCAGGTGTGATGTGCAAAAGCTCCTGTGTCTTGTCGTTCCACATTCTGGGAAGATCCTCTACCTTGGCGCCGTCAATGAAGATAGCTCTCTCGATCTCGTATCTCAAGATGATATGGAGGCAGTAAGTCAGCTCGTCCGCCTCGGTACGGATGAAGCTGTTCTCCACGTGATTGATCTCGCGAACAAACTCTTCAAGCGTGATGTCCTTAAACTCGGGAACAATCTCAAGAACCTTGGGCCATATGGGCTTCCAGAAGTTCTCGTTTCTGCCAAGGATGTTCTCATAGAATCTTGACTGGCTCTCGTGAAGGCCCATGAGATCAATGGATGCACCGGAGGTCCCGTCATATTTCTGATCGACGTTCTGCTCAAAGATAGCATGGCCACCCTCGTGGATAGCGCTGAAAATAGGGCTGATAACGTCATTTTCATAGTAGTGGTTGGTAATCCTGACATCATTGATGCTCATGGATGTGGTGAAGGGATGCTCGGTCTCTGACTGGGCAAATCTGTTCATATCCATACCCATGTACTCCACCAGGAACTTGCACAGCTGGGCCTGCTTGTGGGCAGGGATTGTCATGGTGAACTTACTGTGATCGGGCTGAGGTGCAGCGAGGATCTTGTTGACCATGGGAACAAGAGCTTCCTTGAGTTCTCCGAATACTCTGTCGATGGTCTCCTGGGTCATGCCCTCTTCGAACTGATCGATAAGAGCATCGTACGCCTTCTTGTCGGGATTCATGTAGCCCTGATATTTCTTGACTGCCTCAATGGTCCTTGCAAGAGGCTCTCTGTAGAGCTCCCAGTTGTTCTCCTGCTTGGCCTTGGGCCAGAGCATGCTGGAATTGGTGGTAGTCTTGACGTACTCCTCATAGTAATCCTGAGGCACTCTTCTGGACTTGTCCAGATCTCTCTTGGTCTTGGTGATATCAAACTTCATCACATCGTCAAGCTTGTCAAACTCTTCGGGCTCTGCCAGCTTGCACACCAGATTGTAAAACTCATCGCTGGTATTTCTCTTGAATAATTCAGTTGAAAAATATGTGATAGCCTCTGAGAGCTTCTCTTTTCCGCCCTCAGGAGCTGTGGTCTGCATGTCCCAATACATAAGATTAACGGCATGAGCGAGATGTCCGCTCTCCTTGATTATCTTCTTGTACTCTTCAAGTAATGTCATAATGTCAGTCTCCTTTAGTTTGCTGTATTGTGCTGTAAAACAGCACCTCCATTATACCTTTTTGCCGGCGGGTTTTCCACAGGGCATTTTAATGACACTCCGAAGGTTTGCAGGTGGCTCATCCATGTGGTATCATATTCATTGTGTCACCGCGGATTCAGCGGCCAGGCACTTACATGCACCCGTAGTCTAATGGATAGAACGGAGGCCTCCGACGCCTTTGATGCAGGTTCGATTCCTGTCGGGTGCATTTTTGATGCAATCATTTCATTGCATCAAAAAAACACCACGCTGTTTTATTGTATCAAAACTCTCCTGCTGTGGATGCGACCGATGCGCAATTGTAATTTATTTGCGCTCGTCCGTGCCGGTGCGCAATGCACCGTCTTACTTCACAATGCAGATTCTGTCACTTTCCCTGTCGTAAACATAGAGATTGTCGCTAAGGACCTCCTCATCGCTGACAGTAGTCACATTCACTTCATGAATGATGGCCTTAAGATTCTCAGGATCCACGTTATGGTCAGGATCGGGGATCACCAAAATCTCATGAACAGATGAAGGTATGATGAACAGGTCGCTCTCCATATCCTCCGCAAGTTCCTTAAGAACATCCGGATAAAAAGCGGCTCCCGCCCCCAGGCATTCGCTGCGATTGGTAATGACATACATTCCGCAGATGTCCTCAATAACATCGTCGCTTCCGATAAGTCTGCCGATAACATCTGAAAGCCCGGAAACCTTAACCGGCTCCACGATAGGTGCGCTCTCCCTGATGTTCTCCCAGAGTTCTTCCTCAGAAATCTCCCACATCTCCAAATGTTCTTTTAACACGGTTATAGTCCCGCATCCCATAGCACTGTGGTCAAACTTGCACAGTGGAACCATCGCCAGATCCATCACCTTCTTGTAGGGCACCTTCTCAAGGAACTTCTTATTTTTCTTATAGTTGACCAGCTTATAGAAAAGATGTCCGGTGATCCTTGAGAAATCGTCATAGAAATCCATGTCCACAGCTTCTGCAGGCGCGCTGCTCCTGTAGACATTGAGAAAATCATCCACCAGGTTCATGAGCACAACGCCCTCATTGTAGCTGTCATAGTAATGATCAATGTAGATAGTGGGCGCTATAGCGTCCCCCTCTTTTCTTACCACCAGGGCATTTCTCTCAATTCCGTTGTTCTTGGTGACGGAGTTAAGTTTAATGTCATAATCCTCCCCAAGCTGATCCTTTAATTCACGTGCCATAATAAGGCCAAATTCTTTAATATCCATATCTGTTTAATCTCCTCTTTGCATATTGGTACTGCAAGTGAAAAAAGATGAGAAGAGATTTCCGATCCGGTCCCCATCCGGGATCAGAATAAAAAAAGACAATAGAGTTATGCCATGCATCTCTCTATTGTCTTACTAATCTCTAATATCTATAAATGTCAGTCAGATATGGTTAAGTACTAAATCAAACTCTTGAAAGGTACTCGCCTGTTCTGGTATCAATCTTGATAACGTCTCCCTCGTTAACGAAGAGAGGAACTGATACGTTAGCACCTGTCTCAACAGTAGCGGGCTTGGTAGCGCCTGTAGCTGTATCACCCTTGAAGCCGGGCTCTGTCTCTGTGATTGTGAGCTCAACGAACATAGGAGGCTCAACAGCGAATACGTTGCCGTTGTAAGACATAACCTTACATGTCTCATTCTCCTTAACGAACTTAAGTGAGTCACCGATCTGCTCAGATGTAAGACCGATCTGCTCGTAAGTCTCTGAATCCATGAAGTTGAAGATATCGCCATCCTGATACAGATACTGCATATCCTTCTTGTCGATTCTGGCTGCAGGGAACTTCTCAGTAGGTCTGAAAGTTGTCTCCTTAACACCGCCGTTGATGATATCCTTAAGCTTAGTTCTTACGAAAGCAGCGCCTTTACCGGGCTTAACGTGCTGAAATTCAATAATCTGACATACATTGCCATCGATCTCGATGGTAACACCATTTCTGAAATCACTTGCAGAAATCATAGATAATCCTCCTAAATTACATTACATCAAACAACTAAGATATTGTAAACTATCCTATGCTATTTTTCAACCGTTTTTTTGAAAGTCGTTTTTCATGCTTCCAGATACCTTTTCATGTTGTCAAAAACGATCTTGTATGCATCGGGCCACATGTGAATTCCGTCGGTGCACAGCTCTTTTCTGAGCATGCCCTGTTCATCCTTAAGGCCTTCGTTTACATCTATGAATTCGTATCCAAACTCCTTAGCAAGCTCTTTTTCCACCCGGTCTGCCCATGGGATTCTCTCAACCCTGAGCGCAGCTGCCTGCGGAGCTTCCGGCCAGGCTGTAACTTCTTTGGCCACTTCTACGTTCACGGGATAATAAGCCATAAGATAAACCCTGGCCTTGGGAAGTCTGTCCTTGATCTGAGTCAGGACCTTCCTGTAATCCTCGGTGAACTCTTCCCTGGTCTTATCAGGGTGGCTGATGTCATTGGTTCCTATATTAATAAAGATAACCGACGGCTCCAGATCAAATATCTGCTCGTCCATGGACTCAAGGAGCTCAGGAATGGTGTATCCGCTGATGCCCCTGTTGTAGATGGGCTTATCAATGCCGCTTCCAAGGGCTATCTCATTAACCGGAAAATGTTCCATCAGCGAAGATCCCACAAAGAGGATCTGTCCCTTCAGCGCGCTTTTATTAAGACGCCTGTACCTCTCAACTGCGTATTCGTTCATAACTACCCCCAATAGTTCTTTTATTTAAAGCTACAATTAAAGATAACCCATGAAGCGGCATCAAATCAATACTTCTGGTGTATCAAGGTTACTATTTACATAGTGAGCCGGTTGTAGCTGCCTGCACTTGCGTCATGCCGCAACTTTTTTGTCAATTACCTGCCAAATCAGTAAAAAACGTGAAATGGCAGGTAAAATATGTCCCAAAATAACGAAAAAGCGCTTATTTTATGCCATTAAGAGCACTTTCGTTTTGAAAACCGTTTTTTTACCTGCCAAAAGGCAAAAAATGGAAATTTGTTAGGTAAAAAGGCCTGCTTGCAGACGGTTTTCCATTATATAATCCGCCAACTATGAATCAAGGCCTTGAAACCACCAGGCTCATTTCTCCGCAGAGCTCCACATAGCCAAAGCCCGCGGGGATAATGAAGCTGTCGCCTTTTGAAATGTGCATTCCGCGAGGCTCCCCGGGAATCTCAGTGAGATTCTCCCCCGGAGCATCAGATGTATGCGCGCTGCAGACCTCGCCCTGCCCTTCAACAACAGTAACCACCATGAAGCCCCTGCCCTGTTCTCCGGCCTGTTTAGTTCCGGGCTCCACGGCCAGCGTAGCCCCGGGCGCCCCCGCCGCGGCATCCAGCCTTGCTTCTCCGGATACCTTCATCTCGTAGACGCTGTAGTGGTTGCAGGAGTATATGAGGGATAGCCTGTTCTCAGGGCACTCTCTCACAGCTGCAGGGATCACGCACTTCTCCACAGGCGCTGCGGGAACCCTTATAACATCCTTACTCTTATCAATGTGGAGCTCCCTCTTTACGCCGTTCTGCAGTCTGTCATAGTCGTAGACTCTATAGGTAATATCACTGTTTTCCTGGGTCTCAAGGATGAGGCACCCGCTTGTGAGGGCGTGGACGGTTCCGGGATCGATCTGCAGAAAGTCGCCCTTTTTAACAGGTACTCTCTTAATAAGCTCACCCCATCTGCCCTCATCTATCATCTCTGAGAGTTCCTGCCTGCTGCCGGCCCTGTGCCCCAGTACAAGCTCAGCGTCTTCGGGACAGTCCAGCACATACCAGCACTCTGTCTTACCAAGGCTTCCGCCCTCATGCTCTGCCGCGTATGCATCATCAGGGTGGACCTGAATGCTGAGGTCCCGGGAAGCGTCAATTATCTTGGTCAAAAGAGGGAACACCTCCCCTGTAAGATTTCCAAAAAGCTCCCTTTGGTCGCGCCACAGCTCAGACAGATGCTTGCCTTTAAAGCTTCCGTGGGAAACTATGCAGTCTCCTGCGGGGTGGGCAGAAACAGCCCAGCACTCTCCTATGTCATCTCCCTGCTCGGGGCAGCCAAAATCCTCTCTGAGCCTTTTGCCGCCCCAGATTGTATGCTTATAAACAGGCTCAAGAAACAGTATCTCAAGATCGTTATTTTTCATCTTTCCTCCTAATTTGGGGCATAAAAAAAACAGCGATTGTAAAAAACAAAAAATCGATCATCCAATCGCTGTTAACTTGGTTTACTCCGTGAACTTTCCTTTTGCATCAAACCTGCGAACGTAGGCCACAAGCTCGCTTAAAGATGCTTTGGCTATTCCGATCTTCTGATCTGCTGCGCCGTACCCCATTATGAGAGTATCGCCGCAGATTACCGCACCGGTGGTAAAGATGCAGGGACAGGGGAACTTATCCGGAAGTTCCCATTTCTGTCTGGCATAGATCAGTCTCTCTGACATCCTGTGCTCGATCACCGGATAATCCCCGTCTCTTTCCTTTAAGATCATGAAAGACTGTGTGTAGCCATAGTCGGGAAGCGCTTTGCCGTGGTAGGACACAAGCCATTCCCCGCCGCCCAGGTCAATGGGCGGAAAGCTTGAGCCGACTCTCTCCTCTTCCCAGTCAAATTCACTCTTGGCAAGGAGCTTATGCTCAGCATCCGCAGTTACAAAGTCCCCGAAATCCTCTGCCGCTGCCAGGAATATGGCTGGTGTCATAACGCCTTCGCCTGTGGGAAACTCATAGGATCTCTCAGGCCTGTGGAGCATGAGAAGTTTCTTTTGCCCTCCGATGTTCATGCGTCTTGGGAAGAAGAAAACATCCCTGTTATCGCTGAGGTTCCCGTCTGTGAGAGGTCCCACGTAGGAGAAAGCTTTCTCGTAGCTCCGGGCCTTTAGTTCAGAGAGGTTTACCTTGTAGAGCACCGTCACTGTGTCGTTTCGCCTTGCCAGAACTCCTATGGGATTGTCAGGCTCCAGAACCCAGTCCGGAAGATTGTCCCTTCTCTTATCCCCTTCCCAGTAGGCTCCCGGGGGAAAGAGGCGACAGGCTACCGTCAGGTAGAGAACGCCGTCCACGGTAAAGAGTCTTGGGTCCTCTATGCAGCCGTTGGCATAGTTTAAAACCCTCTGCCCCGCATCATTTATCACATACATTTCCTCTTCCTTGTAGGCAAGCCTTGGCGCCAGGGCAGGCCTTGAAAAATCAGCATCAAAGCTCTCGCCTCCGTCGGTGCTTACCGCATAGCCCAGGAAAATGGGATATGGGTCCGACTTACCCTTGAGGTTTCCCTCGGGCCAGGGTCCCGTTGCCCTAAAGAGCATATGTATGGTACTTCCGTCTTCATCAAGAAAGAGCGCCGGATTGAGCACCATGGTATCTGCCCAGGGGCAGCCAGCTTTGGGCTCCAGTACCGGCTCTTTTGAATAAGTAATTACAGGCTTATCTGTTGCCACAGCCATCACCGCCTTCCGATCTCGCGGTCAGTCTCGGAGGTTTTGCTGTGGTCCTTGATGTAATCGATGATCTCATCAATGTATCCAAAAGCAAGACCCACATAGCTGTCAGCTGCACCGTAGTAGATGGCCAGCTGTCCGCTCTCGGGATTCTGAACCGTAGCACAGGGGAAGCACACATTGGGAACAAAGCCCCTCTCCTCGTACCACTCCTGAGGTGTCAAAAGGAAGGTCTCGCATCTGTACTTAACTATAGAAGGATTGTCGATATCGAGGATGGCGCCGCCGATGGAGTACACGTAGCCGTTGCAGGTTCCCGCAACTCCGTGGTAGAACAAAAGCCATCCTTCCGAAGTCTCGATAGGTGTGGCACCGCCGCCAATCTTAAGGGACTCCCACCAGTTGTCGTTGGCTCCCATCACATGTCTGTGTCTGCCCCAGTAGGTCATATCGGGGCTCTCACTGATAAAGATATCGCCAAAGGGTGTGTGTCCGCTGTCAGAAGGTCTGGACAGCAGCATATACTTACCGTTTATCTTCCTCGGGAAAAGAACTGCATTCCTGTTGAAGGGAATGAAGGGGTTTTCGATCCTGACAAACTTCTCAAAATCTCTTGTTTTGGCGATTCCGATGGATGCTCCGTAGAAGTCCTGGCACCAGATGATATAGTAATCATCCTCTACCTTAACAAGCCTTGGATCATAGGCGTACTGCGGCATGAAGGGATTGCCCTCCTCGTCGGTAAAGGGAATCTTCTCGCTGTCGATGTCCCAGCTTACACCGTCCTTACTTCTCCCCAGGTAAATTGCGGGGATACCGTTGGTCTGCTCGCCTCTGAACACTCCGATAAATCCGTCCTCGTAAGGCATTACCGCGCTGTTAAAGATCCTGGCAACGCCCTCCAAAGGGTTCCTGTCTATTATTGGATTGGCACTGTATCTCCAGATAGGCGCTCCCTTGTGGCCTTCAGGCCTGTCCTGCCAGGGCACCTTGTCTGTCTTAGGGCCGTAAATTGCGTATTTCATGTATCTTATCCTCTCTTTAAAAGCTCAAGGTTTCTGTTGATCAGCTCATCACGCTGTCTTACGCACAGCACCGACCTTCCGGGATCCTCCGGAGTCTCAAAGCAAAAATCAAGAAGCTTGTCGATGGTGGTGGTTGCTACGTGCATTCTGGTATCCGAGGAAGCGTAGTAGATAAATACTTCTTCCTTTTCGTTGACGATGTCCCCGTTGGTGAAGACCACGTTGGACACATCTCCGACCCTCTCATCTCCCCTTGGTCCTATCAAAAGACCTGAAGGCTCCGCGATGACCTTTGAAGGGTCCTTAAGATCTGTCACAAAGGCATAGAGCACGTACCGAAGTCCTGCTGCCGTATTCCTTACGCCGTGGGCGATATGCACCCAGCCGCGGGCTGTCTTGATAGGCACTGCGCCTGCTCCGTTCTTGGCCTCTGTTATGGTGTGATACTTGCGAAGACTGGTCATCTTCTCCTCATCGATCACAGCCTGAGTGATATCGCTGCACAGTCCAAAGCCAATGCCGCTTCCGCTTCCTGTTTCAATGAAATCGTCCATGGGCCTTGTGTAGAAGGCATATTTACCGTCCACAAATTCCGGGTGAAGCACAACATTCCTCTGCTGAGGACTTCTAAGTGTGACAAGATTGGGAAGTCTCTCCCAGGTCTTAAGATCTTTGGTCCTTACTATTCCGGCAGATGCCACAGCTGCAGATAAGTCGCTCACGGAAGTGTCCTTACTCTCAGAGCAGAAAACTCCGTAGATGTAGCCGTCCTCGTGCCGGGTGAGTCTCATGTCATAGACATTGGTCTCCTCCTTGCAGGTATCCTCCAAAAGAACCGGGTGATCCCAGAACCTGAAGCCGTCGATACCATTGTCACTCTCGGCAACACCAAAGAAAGATTTCCTGTCGTTTCCCTCAATTCGCGCCACAAGATAGTACTTTCCGTTTAAGTAGATAGCACCGGAGTTCATAACCGCATTTACCCCAAGCCTCTCCATAAAGTAGGGGTTGGTGTCCTTGTTAAGGTCGTACCTCCAGGTCAGCGGAATATGCTCTCTTGTGAGGACAGGATTTTTATATCTGTTATACAGACCGTTGTAGAAAGGCGAGGGTTCATTCTTTCTCCCAATGAGCTTCTCCTGCTTATCAAGCTCCTCGTAATACATTTCGTGAATCATTTATTGCTCCTTCCCGCAATCTGTTCATTAGTTCAAAACACATCCTTCCGTTGTGGTAAGGACATTTCCAGGGTTCAACGATAGGTCTGTGGCCGGGGTTACCCTTGGCATCCACCTGCCAGAACCACTCTGAGCCCTCTCTTTTGTCGATAATATATTTCTTGGTGTACTCCCAGATACTCTTTGCAGCATCAAGATACTTCTCCTTGCCGCTTCTAAGGTATCCGTTCACAAAGCCCACCATGGCCTCGGACTGAACCCACCAGATCCTGGTATCGTCAACCTTTCCTCTCTCGCACTCATTGACAAAAGAGCCGTCGACCAGCGCTTTGTTATAGGAGGATTCCACCATTTCAAGGTTCATCCTTCTGATCCCCTCGATATCACCGGGCTTTAAGTACTTGCCGCCCAGGGTGTCCAGAGCCAGATCTATAAGCCAGGATGCCTCGATGTCATGTCCGTAGCTGTGAAGGTCTATCAGGCTGTTATAGTCCTTGTCAAAAAAGACCTCCTGCCTGCATTTCTTTTGGTTATAAATCTTGTTTTTGACGATCAACAAAAGTTCTGCAAGCTTTTTCCCGACGCACTCCCTGGTGTCCGGATCCTGTGTCACTTCGTATAAAAGCGTGTATGCTTCCAGCACGTGAAGGGCCGTGTTCATGGTCCTGTCGGCCATGACGCCGTTCTCCGAGAGCTTGTCGTTTGGAAGAAGATTAAAGTCCTCATCAAAGGCTTCCAGGTAGCCCTCGTTGTCCCTGCACATCTGCTCTATCAGGAAAAAGAGCCGGTGGGCAAGCTGCAGCGCTTCAGGCTCCGCGGAGGCTCTGTAATATTCAGACAGAGCGTAGATTGCAAAGGCCTGATTGTAGGTGTGCCTGGTGCTGTCTAAAACTTTGCCGTCATAAGTAACGGACCAGCAGATGCCTTTTTTGCCATCTCCCATGAGCTTGTCTTTTAGAAAGCTGTAGGCGTGGTCAGCCTCTTCCAGGAGAGATATATCTTTTAACTCGTTAAATGCCCTTGAAAAGAACCAGAGGATGCGGCTGTTTAGTATGGCTCCCTTCTCTGCCTCTTTATCCAGATTAAGGTCGTAGTCCATAAGGCCGTAGTAGCCGCCGTATTCATCGTCTCTAAGCCCCTTCCAGAAGGGAATGATATGTTCCTTTAATTCCTTTTGTATTTCCTGTAACATTACAAAACCTCAATATTTCTTTTACCCCTTAACCGCGCCCTGGGTGATTCCGCTGTAGATCTGCTTCTGGCTGAAGATGAAAACCAGAAATGCAGGGAGTATGGAAATCAAAACGCCTGCGCAGATCAGGTTGTACTGACTTCCCATGGGACCCACAAAGGTGTAAAGGGAGGTGGACATGGTTCGTATCTCTTTGTCCATAAGGTAGAGATTGGCGCAGTAATACTCGTTGTAAACCGATACACCCTTTAAAATGCAGGCGGTCACAACCGCGGGTTTAAGAAGAGGAAGAATGATCTTCCAGTAAACCGTCCAGTAGGATGCGCCGTCTATGATAGCCGATTCGTCCACGGAGTTTGAGATGTTCTCCATAAACTGGATGAAGATGTAAATGGAGATGACATCGGTTCCGCACATCATGATGATGTAGCCGTAGAGGTGGTTTACAAGACCAAGGGTACTCATGATCTTATAAACCGTAACCTGCATGGCAATTGACGGAAGAAGTGATGCAAACAAAAACAAATTTCTTATGAGGGTGTTTCCAAAAAACTCAAAGCGGTTCAGCACGTAGGCAAGCTGGGTCCCCACTATTACGGATACCAGCAGAACAACCACCATTACAATGAGGGAGTTCATAAATGCCCTGCCCATGTTGGCAGTCTGAAAGGCCTTGACGAAATTACTGAAATTAAACCAGTTTGAGGGGGGTGTTATAACGTTCGTTGTCTGATACTCTTCCGTTGTCTTAAAGGCTGTAAATATGCAGGATACCACCGGTACCACCGCAGCAAACGCAAAGAATACAAGGATAAGATATTTAATTATATTTAGGAACAACTTACTTATTTTCATGCGTCAGCCTCTCTGAAAACATATTTAAAGAACAGTTTCTGCAATATGGTGACAATGAAGATGATCACCAGAAGTACCACAGCCATGGCACTTGCAAGTCCGACCTTCTGGGTAACGTGAGCGATCTCGTTCATGATTACGAAGTAGGTTCCTGTTCCGTTGGCACCTCCGGTAATAACAAAGGGAGGTTCAAAAGCACTTAGGGATCCTGTTATAGAAAGGATCACGTTCAGGGTAACAATAGTCTTGATGCCGGGGAGGATTATGTGGAAGAACTGCTGAAACTTATTGGCTCCGTCCAGTGCTGCTGCCTCATAAAGCTCCGCATCAACAGACATTATTGCTCCTATGAACAGAACCATGTTCTGTCCGAAGTATCGCCATACCGAAGTGGCCACCAGCGACCAGTTGTTGACCTTCTGATCCTTTAGCCAGTATGGCAGGGATTCCACGTCCACTCCTATGATCCCTAAAATGGAATCAAGGACAAATCCTCTGGTGTAAAAGAATTTAAAGATGAATCCGATGGCGATTCCGCTTATAAGGTAAGGGAAGAACATCATTCCCTTGAAGATGTTGCCGCCCTTTACCTTAAAGCTTAGGATCGTAGCCAGAAACAGTGCCAGGGCCAGCTGGAACAATGCACCTGCGCAATAGTAGAAGCTCAGTTTCAGCGCCTTGAAGCAATCGTCTCTGGTAAATACATCCACATAGTTCCTCCATCCCACAAAGACTCTTTTGTCCGGTGGGGTAAGGTATTTCATTTTGTAAAAGCTGAACTGTACCATCTGCGCAAAGGGCAGGTAGGTAAAGATCGCAAGAAGAAGTAATGGGACAGTGATAAAGCTGATTATTATGACAGTTTGTTGTCCCTTTCTACTTTTGAGCCATTTCATTGTCCCATCCTCCTTGGTTTTCAGGTCAAAAGAAATTTCATTAAAGCCTTAGTTAACTTCTACGCCCAGTACTTCCTGAGCCTCGGTCCACTTCTCGTTCCATTCGTTCATGATGTCGTCGAACTCCATGTCGCCCATGGATGCGTGCTCGATGATGAGCTGGATCCTTCTGTCGCCGCCTGCTCTGTAGTTGAGCTCTGACTCAGCGTTAAGTTCGTTGAGAAGATCCTCTTCGCCCGCTGCTGCAGGTGTTTCCTGAAGGAATTCAACATTGTCAAAAGAGAGCTTGGTCTCAGTGCTGCCTGCCTGGATAGGAAGACCGTCCTCGTTGTAAACAAAGCCTGACTGCTCTGTCATCCACTTAACGAAGATGATGCCTGCCTGCTTCTCGTTATCGGGAGCGTTCTTGTTGATACCGTAGCAGTAATCAGGTCCTGCAAGAGCGTACTGCTTACCGTTTACTGTTACAGGGAAAGGCATGTAGCCGATATCTGCAGCGTTGGGTCCTGCTGCTTCCATCTGAGGATATGCCCATGATCCGAGAACCATACATCCGATCTCACCTCTGTTGATCATGCCCTTGCAGCCTTCCCAGTCAGTTGTTGAGTAGTCATCCTCTGTAAGTCCCTGTGCAACTGCATCGTAAAGGATCTTGTAAACCGCGTAAGGATGTGTTGAATCGCCGTAGTCTCTGAAGGGATCCTTCTCATGAAGAAGTGTTCCGTTGGTGAAGTTAACATCACCTGTTGCGCTGATTCCTGTGTAATCATCCCAGCTTCCCATGGTCCAGCCTGCTGCGTAGTTGGTGTAAAGAGGAATGATTGAGCTGTCGTGCTCCTTGATCTTCTTAAGAGCAGCAATGAAATCCTCGGGAGTCTTGGGAAGTTCTGTAACGCCGGCTTCCTCAAATACTCTCTTGTTGTAAACGATACCCTGAGCTGTTGCTGTTGAAGGTACTCCGTATACCTCACCCTGGTACTCCCAGTGGTCGGCGTAGTTGATCTGTCCGTTCATAACATCAAGAGTGCCGTAGGACTCAAAGTATGAAGAAAGATCTGCCTTGTCGATCGCAGGGATGAGGATTACTGTCTCGTAATCGCCTGACTGAAGGTGTGTCTTGGCATCCTCAGCATAGTTGGTGTCTGTGATCACGTTTACAGTGATGTTCGGATAAGTCTCATTGAATGCTGCAATGTACTCTTTCCATGTAACTCCGCCATAATCATCTGAATCAAGGTCTGTTCTGTTGCTGAAGAAGGAGATCTCTGCTGTAAGATCTGTGAAGTCCTCTCCAAGAACAAGGTCTGCATAAGGCTTGATGCCTTCTGCATCAGAAGCAGGTGTTGCCACTGTGGTTGTTTCACCGTCTTCTGTCTGGGTAACTGCACTTGTGTCAGTTCCTGCCTGTCCTCCGGCTTCCGTGCCAGTATTTCCCCCGCAGGCTACGGTTCCGGCTGCCAGTGCTGTCATTAGTGTAACTGCTAAAGCTCTTTTCAATTTCATATTCATCCTCCTTTTATCGAGCTCCGTTTCATTTACTGATTGAAGGATACATTATTTACTTTTTTTAATCATCGATTATTCTTGCGTTTTATAACTCATTCTTGCACTTATGAGGTTGATGAGGTATTTTTGAGCCATTTACCTTATATTTTACTTTTATTTACCTAACTAGCTTAAACGTTTTAGGTAAATTTGTGTTGCTATTTTCTTTCCTTCTAACTATAATGTTCCCATAAACAGGAGCAATATCATGGCAGTTACCAATTACACCACTATCGAAGAACTTAATAAGATCTTCCGGTTCCACCGACTCTTCGGAAGTGGCACTTCTTTTACGGATGTGCTGGATACCAAGAGGTTTATGGCTTGCGCCTCGGACTCTTTGGACCCTCTTATTCTGAGGGCGAGATTTGGCGGAGCCATCACCTATGGCATTCCAACCACCTTCGAGTGTATCGATAATCCGTTCCACTTATTATTATATATCGAAAAGGGTGACGCTTTGATAAAAACAGACCGCAGCATAACGCTGCGTGAGAGGAGCATGATCCTGCTCAAGCCCTATCAGAATTTCAGATTTGATACCAAGAGTACTCCCTGCTATTTCCATCTGTTCCTGTTATCGGGAGATTCCCTGCGGCTTTATATGGAGCATTCTTCAGAGGTTATAGAATTTAAAGAAAAACACATCGGCACTCAGCTCTCTTACCTGCAGAGGCTGATGCTGCGGCAGGGGCAGGATTCGGAGCTGTTAAGAGCCCGCATACTGACCGATGTTCTGACGGAGGGGTATCTTGCGGGAGTGAAGGCCACGGCGCCATCTGCCACTCCCGGTATCCCCGGGTATATACAGGAGATGAAGTCCATCCTGGATCAGGAGTACAACACCTTTATCAATCTGGATGGCCTTGAAAAGAGGCTGTACGTCAGCAAGTTCAGGCTGTGCCGTGAGTTTAAGAACTACTACGGACACTCTCCTCTTCAGTATCTTAATAATCTGCGTATCCAGCAGGCCAAGACTCTTCTTGAGCAGACAGACATAAGCGTGGGAGCCGTCGGGTACGATGTTGGGATTTCCAACACCAGTCACTTCATAAAACTCTTTAAGAGAGAAACCCAGCAGACTCCAGCCGAATACAGAAAAAATAAAAGCTCTTAGCCGTCAGCTAAGAGCTTTTACACTGTCTTTTTCTACAAGATGTCCTGTTATGATGTGCATTCCAAGCTTCACATCCTCTCCCTTTAAGAGGGCGGTCAGATAGGAAACTGCTTTTTTGACCATAACGGGCATATCTACTTCATAAGTTGTGATCTCAACGTCACAGACTCCCGGGAAGATAAAGTTATCATACCCTACTACCGAGAAGTCCTCGGGGACCTTGTATCCCTCTTTTTCCAATCTCTTAATCAGCACTCCCGCAGTAAGATCGCAGTTGCACACAAATGCTGTGGGAAGCTCCAAGGGAAGCGGGAGCTTATCAGGCTCAAAGATGATGCCTGTGGTCTTGTCTCTATCCTCGATCTGCCAGTCAGGCCTAACCTGCATGCCATGCTCCATCATGGACTTAACATAGCCCAGATATCTGTCGGTGATGGAGGTTGTCTGGAGGAGCGAGCCCACAAAAGCAATGTCCTTGTGTCCCTTTTCAAAGAGGTAGTTGGTCAGATAGTAGGAGCCGTAGAAGCTGTCTGAAATGACCGAAACCTCATCCCTGGACTCATCGCAGAAATCCAGGTAAACAACGGGAATATCGCCGGCTATGCTCTTTATGTACTCGCAGTACTGCCTTGTAAATTCGCCCTGCATAACAAGAGCGTCTATCTTGTTCTCCTTAAGGAGATTCGGGGCAGTCAGATTCTTTTCCATGTCATGGGAAATGAGCTCAAGGATGGTGAAATCTCCCTGAGCGCCCAGCTCTGAAGTGAGCATCTGGTACATCTGCAGATAGAAGGAATTGTATTTGTTAAAGTGTTTGTCATGGATGATAATGCCAATGTTGTGGCCCTTCTCTTCACTGCGGGTGGCAGCTGAGGGCTGAACGTATCCCATCTCATCCGCAAGCTTCATGATCTTGCGGCGGGTGCTCTCGCTGACACCCTTCTGCCCTGTGAGAGCCTTAGAGACTGTAACTACGCTCACTCCGACTTTCTCGGCTATATCCGCCATCTTGACTGTCTTAGCCATATCTGGTTCCTCTGCTGTGTTGTTTTTATCTTGTGTTTTTTGGACCGTTAACCCCGTCCCCCGGGGCCATTTTTATGGACCGTTAACCCCGTCCCCTAGGGTCATTTTTGGTGGATGAAGTCCATGGCTTCCAGGTAGCCATCAAGGCCGTGGCCGTAGATCTGCTTGTCACAGGCCGGGGCTGTTACGGAAACCTTCCTGAACTCTTCTCTGGACTGAATGTCTGAGATGTGAACCTCCACCTTGATGATGTTCTCAAGGCTCTTAAGAGCATCGTGGATGGCATAGCTGTAATGGGTGTAGGCTCCGGGATTGATGACAATCCCCTCGGTTCCGTCGCTGTAGGCTTGTTGAAGCCTGTCGATTATGGCGCCTTCGTGATTGGACTGGTAGCACTCTGCCTGGTCCCCGTCGGCTGCCGCTTTCTCTTTTATCATATTGCACAGGTAGTTATAGTCCTGATTGCCGTAGACCGCCTTCTCCCTGATTCCAAGGAAATTGAGGTTGGGTCCGTTTATAATCAATATTTTCATATCCAGGTCACCTTTAAATTTCTATACATGGCCTTGGTACCTTGGTACTGTCCAAAGCCTATATTGCCTCCTGTGAGGATCTCTCCCATGGTCATTCCGTCATCGTGAAAATGCAGGATCTCCATGTTGTTGATGCCAAAATATACATCCTTGGAGCGTTTCACCACAGACATGGGGTACCAGATCAGATCGCTACTACCTGCCGGAAGGGGATCTGCGCCTTTATAAACCAGGTTATCCCAGCTATTCTTGTATAATCCGCAGGTATGAAAAACTCTATCATCCTCAGTAATACGTCTGTAGTAAGACAGAATAAATTCCTGTATCTCGCCGTCATTTTTGACAGCAAAGTGAAGCTCTGCCGATCCCTCATCGGTAAGAGGCTTGAACTCCCAGTCTATCCTTATGTCAGCGGGAAAAGGCGGTTTGCACCACAGAACGCTCTCCTTGGAGGATTCCATTTTGAGCTCTCCCCCGGGAAAAGAAATAGTGGCATCCCCTTCGAGAGCAAAATCACTTATGGAATTTTCGCTGTCCAGAGCGTTCTCATAGATAACTCTCGCCATAGGATCCTTCTTCCCTATATTATAATTTGCTGATATCTACCAGTTCAAGGTTCTCTTCGTTGGCTGAGCACTCAAGACTTGTCACCAGGGCTCTGGCTGTATCCAGTGCAGTGATAACATTGACACCTGTCTCGATGGCTGTTCTTCTGATGAGGAAGCCGTCTCTTGTTTTGTCACGTCCCTGAGTGGGAGTGTCGATGACAAGGTCTATCTTGTGGCCCAGGATAAGGTCGATGACCGTAGGTGATTCCTGGCTGATACGATTTATCTTTCTGGCTTTGACGCCGTTTTCATTCAAAGTATCCGCTGTGGATCTTGTGGCATAAATGATATAGCCAAGCTTCTCATAGCGCCTTGCGATATCGATAACCTCGCCCTTGTCGGAGTCCTTAACGGTTATGATCATCTGCTTGTACTTGGGGAGCTTAACTCCTGCTCCCAGGAAGGCCTTGTAAAGAGCCTCATTAAAGTTCCTGCTGACACCCAGACACTCTCCGGTACTCTTCATCTCAGGTCCGAGGCTTATTTCCGCTCCGCGGATCTTTTCAAAAGAGAATACAGGCATCTTGATAGCTATGTGGTCAGCCTCAGGCTGAAGTCCCGGTGTGTAGCCAAGGTCCTTAAGCTTCTTGCCCAGCATAACCTGAGCTGCCAGATCCACGATGGGAATACCGGTAACCTTGCTGATATAAGGAACAGTTCTGGAGGATCTGGGGTTGGCCTCAATGATGTAAACCTCGTCTCCCACTGCGATAAACTGGATATTGATAAGTCCGATAACATGGAGTGCCTTGGCAAGTCTTCTGGTGTATTCCGCGATGGTGTCCTTAACCGTCTGCGAAAGAGACTGTGCAGGATAAACAGATATTGAGTCGCCGGAGTGGATTCCGCTTCGCTCAATGTGCTCCATGATTCCGGGAATAACAATGTCTTCACCGTCGCAAACCGCATCAACCTCAGTCTCAATACCCTGAAGGTACTTATCAACCAGGATAGGATGATCCTGAGCATATCTGTTGATGATGTTCATGAACTCTTCGATCTCATCGTCGGAAAGAGCTATCTGCATTCCCTGACCGCCCAGCACGTAGGAAGGACGAACCAGTACAGGGTAGCCCAAGCGATTAGCAACCTCTTTTGCCTCCTCTGCGGTGTAAACCGTAGCGCCCTGAGCACGCTTTATCTGAGTCTCTTCAAGGATTCTGTCAAAAATCTCTCTGTCCTCTGCGGCATCAACGTCCTTTGCATCGGTTCCGTAGATCTTAACGCCCATCTTCATGAGATCCTGAGTGAGCTTGATGGCTGTCTGTCCGCCGAACTGAACCACTGCTCCGTCGGGCTTTTCGATCCTTACAATGTTCTCCACATCCTCGGGAGTAAGGGGCTCAAAGTAGAGCTTGTCGGCAATGTCAAAGTCGGTACTTACTGTCTCCGGGTTGTTGTTTACGATGATGGTCTCAAAGCCTTCCTTCTTAAAGGCCCAGGTAGCATGAACCGAACAATAGTCGAACTCAATACCCTGACCAATCCTGATGGGACCTGAGCCCAGAACCAGGATCTTCTTTTTGGCCGTGGGCTGTGTGTTGTCTTCGGCGCCTGCTTCATCCTCGGAATCGGGTCCGTTGTAAACCGAGTAGTAATATGGTGTCTGAGCCGCAAACTCAGCGGCACAGGTATCAACAATCTTATATGTTGCCTGAATGTTATAGGCTTCTCTCAGTTCCTTTAATACCTGGGGTGAGAACCTTGTAAAACGGCTGATAACTGTATCAGGGAACTCAAGGCGCTTAGCTTCAAGAAGGGTCTCAAAGCTGATCACCTTCTTGGCATCCTCAAGGGTTCCTGCTACTCCTGCGCTGTTCTTTTCACCGGCGCGAAGGAGTCTGAGCTCCATCTTAACAAGGGTGTGGAGCTTATCAATAAACCACAGGTCGATCATGGTGATCCTGTGGATCTCTTCATGGCTGATGCCTCGTCTTAAGGCCTCTGCAATTACCCAGATCCTCTGATCGTCAACCACCTTAAGGCGCTCTAAGAGCTCGTCGTCGTCAAGCTCTGAGAAATCGTAGCTGGTGAGGCAGTCCACGTGCTGCTCAAGAGAGCGGATAGCCTTCATCATGGCACCCTCAAAGTTGGTGCAGATACTCATTACTTCGCCTGTGGCCTTCATCTGAGTTGTGAGAGTTCTCTTGGCAGTAATGAACTTGTCAAAAGGAAGTCTCGGGAACTTAACTACGCAGTAGTCAAGTGCAGGCTCAAACATGGCAACGGTCTTGCCTGTGATGGCGTTCTTGATCTCATCCAGCGTGTAGCCCAGAGCAATCTTGGCTGCAACCTTGGCGATGGGGTAACCTGTGGCCTTACTTGCAAGAGCAGATGAACGGCTGACTCTGGGGTTAACCTCAATAACACAGTACTCAAAGCTTGTGGGATGGAGAGCGAACTGAACGTTACAGCCTCCTGTGATCTTCAGCTCATCGATGATGTTGAGAGCTGCGCTTCTGAGCATCTGATACTCCTTGTCGCCCAAGGTCTGGGAAGGAGCAACTACTATTGAATCACCTGTGTGAACACCTACAGGATCGATATTTTCCATGTTGCAGACAGTGATGCAGTTTCCTGCGCTGTCACGCATTACCTCGTACTCGATTTCCTTCCAGCCTGCAATGCAGCGTTCTACAAGAACTTCTCCGACTCTTGAAAGTCTAAGGCCGTTCTTGAGGATCTCTTCGCATTCTATCTGGTTGTGGGCAATACCGCCGCCTGATCCTCCAAGAGTGAAGGCGGGACGCAGTACTACCGGATAACCGATCTCCTTGGCAAAAGCAACGCCGTCCTCAACGTTGTGTACCACAAGGGAAGCCGCGCAGGGCTCGCCGATCTTTTCCATGGTGTCCTTGAATTCCTGGCGGTCCTCGGCCTTTCTGATGGTCTCAGCAGTGGTACCAAGGAGCTTTACTCCGTGAGCATCAAGGAAGCCTGACTCAGCAAGCTCCATTCCAAGGTTCAGTCCGGCCTGTCCTCCCAGGGTCGGCAGGATTGAGTCGGGCTTTTCTTTTTCAATTATCTGTTCAAGGACTTTGACGGTGAGGGGCTCAATGTACACCTCATCTGCTATGTCCTTATCTGTCATGATGGTAGCCGGGTTTGAGTTAACCAGTACTACCTCTATTCCCTCTTCCTTAAGGGATCTGCAGGCCTGTGTTCCGGCGTAGTCAAATTCAGCCGCCTGGCCGATTACAATGGGTCCGGAACCGATGACCAGAACCTTTTTCACATCTTTATTCTTGGGCATCAGTTCTTTCCTCCTTCCTTGATCATGTTGATGAATCTGTCAAACAGGTAGCTGGAATCCTGCGGGCCGGGGCATGCTTCGGGATGGAACTGAACTGTGAAGATGTTCTTTCCCACATACTTAAGACCTTCATTGGTGTTGTCGTTGGCATTCTCAAAAGCAGGCTCTGCAATGCTCCTGTCCAGCTTGTCTGTGTCTACCACGTAGCCGTGGTTCTGAGATGATATATATACGCGACCTGTGGCGAGGTCTTTAACCGGGTGGTTTCCTCCTCTGTGGCCGTACTTGAGCTTGTAGGTGTCAGCTCCTGTGGCAAGAGCCATGAGCTGATGTCCCAGGCAGATGGCAAAGATCGGAACATCGGTGTCATAGAGTTTTTTGATTTCCTTTATGACCTCTATGCATTCCTTGGGATCTCCGGGGCCGTTGGACAGCATGATTCCGTCGGGTTCATCCTTTAGGATCTCCTCTGCCGTTGTGTTGTAGGGATATATGGTCACATCGCATCCTCTTGATGCCAGTGAAGCGGCGATGTTTTTCTTGGCGCCAAAATCAAGGAGGGCTACTTTAAGGCCCTTTCCGCCTATATCTTTTGCTGTAGAAATGGGGCGTCCGTCTGTGAAGGTGTCAGCGCCCTTTAAAAATGTCTTTTCCTTGCAGGAAACCTTGCTGACCACATCGCCTGTGGTGTAGGCCTGAAGTCTGGCCTTAACATCCTCAAATCTGAGGTTTTCATTGGTGGTTATGATGCCGTTCATGGTTCCCTTTTCACGAAGGATTCTTACAAGCTTTCTTGTATCAATTCCCTCGATGCCGGGGGTGTCGTATTTCTCCAAAAAATCCTGAAGTGACATGTCGCATCTGAAGTTGGAGGGTACCTTGGCAAGTTCCCTTACTATGACTGCGTCGGGCCATATTCTTTCAGATTCCATGTCCTTGAGGCAGACTCCGTAGTTACCTATAAGTGGATAAGTCATGCATACGGCCTGTCCGGCGTAGGACGGGTCAGTGAAGACCTCTGTATATCCGGCCATTGAGGTGTTGAACACGATTTCGCTGATAACTTCTTTATCAGCGCCAATGTGGCGGCCCTCAAAGGTTGTTCCATCTTCCAATATCAAAAATGCTTTCATAAATCCTCCCATTACTAATTCCAGATATGTGCGGCAGGGCTGGTATTTGCAGGCGTTCGATCGGTTAGGCCAAACGCTCATCGAGCCCTAAGCGCTTATCGCTTCGCGCAGTGGCGCTCACGATAGCAGGTCTCGATTCCGCGGCCTAAAACTCACTCACACCATGCAAATATCACCCCAGCCGCATACACCCGGGGCACAAAATGTCTAGCTAAAGCTCTGCTCCCGCTAAAACTATCTCTGCCGCGCACAACGACCGGCCCTCCTCGAAATGTATCGTGAGCCGTCTTATCCGGCTACGCCGTGGATTTCAGCTACGCGGTTAAGTTCCGCGGGTGGGTGTGCATTGAGGCGGGGTACTCAGAATTTGCAAAATTGCGATTTTTTGCGCCGTGGAGGCGAGACCATAAATCGTGAGTGCCATTGCACGAAACGATTTAGCATTGGGCTCACCGGAGCGCTTGGCGCGACATGAGCAATTTGTAAATTCTGAGCACCCGCCGGCAATTACATCAACCGAAGTACTTCACGCCGGACTCGAAGATCTTGAGATCCTGCTCGCCGTAGATGTTTACTGCAACACCGTCGCCGCGACGCTCTGAGTGAGCCATCTTGCCGAGGCAACGACCATCGGGTGAAAGAATACCCTCAACAGCCCTGTAAGAACCATTGATATTCCACTCATCATCCATTGTTACATTACCATCAAGATCACAATACTGAGTTGCGATCTGACCATTTGCAAATAACTTATCAAGCACATCCTCGGGTGCTACGAAACGACCCTCTCCGTGAGATGCAGGGTTGGTGTAGACTCCGCCAAGCTCAGCTCCTGTAAGCCAGGGTGAATTGTTTGAAACCACCTTGATGTAAGCCATCTTGGAGATATGCCTTCCTATTGTGTTAAAGGTCAGTGTAGGTGAATTTGCATCCTGACCTGTGATCTTACCGTAAGGCACAAGACCCAGCTTGATCATAGCCTGGAAACCGTTACAGATTCCAAGTGCAAGACCGTCTCTGTTCTGAAGAAGATCCTCAACTGCTTCCTTGATCTGCTCATTCTGGAAGGCTGTTGCAAAGAACTTCGCACTTCCGTCGGGCTCATCACCTGCAGAGAATCCGCCGGGGAACATGATGATCTGAGCCTGGCTGATTGCCTTCTTGAACTCATCAACTGACTCTGTGATATCCTTGGCATCTCTGTTTCTGAAGATCCTGATATCCACATCTGCGCCGGCTCTTCTGAAGGCCTCGGCACTGTCGTACTCACAGTTGCTGCCGGGGAATACAGGGATAAATACCTTAGGTCTTGCAACCTTGTGCTTGCATACATATACGCTGTCAGCCCTGAACAGGTCTGATTCAACCTTGCTGTCAGGTGTTCCTACTGTTGAAGGGAATACCTTCTCAAGCTTCTGCTTCCAGCTGTTAACTGCGTTTTCTACTGAGATTGTCTCACCGCATACACTGATAACTCCGTCATCGGTAACCTCACCGATAAGTCTTGCGCCCTGAATCTTGAGGGCCTCATCCACATACTCGGAAGGAATTTCTGCGATGATATCTGCCATATCGTTGGTAAAGAGCTCTTCTGGCTTAAGGTCATCGCTCATCTTGATGCCCATGCCGTTACCGAAGGCCATCTTGCTGACAGCAGCTGCGATTCCATAGGAATCCTCAGCGTAAGCCGATACAATCTTACCCTCGTTCATCAGCTCTTTTACCTGATTATAGAGCTCGATGACCTTGTCGTAATCGGGAAGGTCATAGGAGTCTCTTGCGATCTTGAACTGAACCAGCTTGTTGCCTGCCTCCTTAAGCTCGGGAGTGATCACATCCTTGAGGCTTGCCACATCAACTGCAAAGGAAACCAGTGTAGGCGGAACGTTGATCTCGTTGAAGGATCCGGACATAGAGTCCTTGCCGCCGATTGAAGCCTTGCCAAACTTAAGCTGAGCCTCGAAAGCACCGAGAAGTGCTGTGAAAGGCTGGCTCCAGCGCTTGGGATCCTCTGTCATCCTCTTGAAGTATTCCTGGAAGGTAAAGTGCAGGTTCTTCTGGTCACCGCCGCTGGCAACGATTCTTGCAACGGACTGTGTAACCGCATAAGCTGCGCCATGATAAGGGCTCCAGCTTGAAATGAAAGGATCAAAGCCGTAGCTCATCATTGTAACTGTATCTGTCTTACCTGCAAGAACAGGAAGTTTAGCGATCATGGTCTGAGTCTCTGTGAGCTGGTTCTTGCCGCCGTAAGGCATCAGGACTGAGCCTGCGCCGATGGAGGAGTCGAACATCTCAACAAGTCCCTTCTGGGAACATACATTAAGGTCTGACATTTCTGCCAGCCATGCACCCTTAACATCCCCTGTCAAAAGAGCTTTTGCAGCTCCTTCACTTGCTGTCTTGTTAAGGTAGTTGTCTTCCTTGGAAGGAATCTCAACGGTTACGGAAGTCTCCTGGTGAGCGCCGTTGGTATCAAGGAAAGCTCTCTTGATATCTACGATCTTCTTGCCTCTCCAGTTGAGAACCAGTCTGGGCTCCTCGGTAACTACAGCCACCTTTACAGCCTCAAGGTTCTCTTCGCCGGCATACTTAAGGAACTGCTCAGCGTTCTTGGGAGCAACAACTACTGCCATTCTCTCCTGAGACTCGGAAATAGCAAGCTCTGTTCCGTCAAGACCTGCGTACTTCTTGGGTACCAGGTCAAGGTTTACATCAAGACCGGGAGCCAGCTCACCGATAGCAACGGATACACCGCCGGCACCAAAGTCGTTACATTTTTTAATAAGTTCACTTACTTCAGGACGTCTGAAGAGTCTCTGAAGTTTACGCTCTGTGGGTGCATTACCCTTCTGAACCTCTGCTCCGCAGCTTACAAGTGACTTGGAGTCATGAGCCTTAGAGGAACCTGTTGCTCCGCCGCAGCCGTCTCTTCCTGTTCTGCCTCCCAGAAGGATGATGATATCTCCGGGATCTGCGCTCTCTCTGATAACATGTTCCTGAGGTGCAGCGCCCATTACAGCACCGATCTCCATTCTCTTGGCAACATATCCGGGATGATAAATTTCTTTTACATATCCTGTGGCAAGTCCGATCTGATTACCGTAGGATGAATAGCCTGAAGCAGCGCCTCTTACCAGCTTCTTCTGGGAGAGCTTGCCCTTCATGGTCTCTGAAACAGGAACTGTGGGATCAGCTGCTCCTGTCACACGCATAGCCTGATATACATAGCCTCTTCCTGAGAGCGGATCTCTGATGGCTCCGCCAAGGCAAGTGGCAGCACCACCGAAAGGCTCAATCTCCGTGGGATGGTTATGGGTCTCATTCTTGAAGAATACGAGCCAGTTCTCGGTCTTGGGGCCCTGTCCGTAGTCAACCTCAACAGGAACCACTACCGTGCAGGCGTTGTTCTCTTCAGACTCTTCCATGTCTGTGAGCTTGCCGTCTGCCTTGAGCTTCTTCATACCCATAAGGGCAATATCCATAAGAGAGATGAACTTCTCTTTCTTTTTATCCTCAGTCTTGTAAAGAGCGTCTCTTGCAGCAAGGTAATCCTTGTAAGCTCCCTCGATGGGTGCTCTGTAGTAGCCATCCTCAAACTCAACGGCCTTAAGCTCGGTGCCGAAGGTGGTGTGACGGCAGTGGTCTGACCAGTAGGTATCGAGAACCCTGATCTCAGTCATTGTGGGATCTCTGTGCTCATCTCCCGCAAAGTACTGCTGGATCCACTTGAAATCGTTGAAGGTCATGGCAAGTCCAAGTGACTCGTAAAGTCCCTTAAGGGCTGCCTCATCCATGTCCTTGAAGCCGTCAAATACAGCAACGTCAGCAGGCTCATCATAATCCATGCCAAGAGTTTCAGGCTTCTCATCGGATGCCACTCTTGAGTCCACAGGGTTCATGGTGTAGTCCCTGATCCTGGCTACCTCATCATCAGAAACATTTCCGATGAGCATATAGGTGACTGCAGTCTTGATGATGGGCTGCTCATCTCCCTTTATAAAGCGTACGCACTGCTCTGCGGAATCAGCTCTCTGATCGAACTGTCCGGGAAGTGCCTCTATGCTAAATACCTTGGCTCCTGCGGGAATGTCAATATTTTCCCTGTAAAGTATGTCAACGGGGGGCTCGGAAAATACCGTAGTGCAGGCCTTCTCAAAAACCTCATCGGATACGTTCTCAACATCGTACCTGATGAAGATCCTAACAGCCTCAACTGTCTTGATTCCCAGATAACCTGAGATTTCAGTCTTCAGCTCTTTTGCCTTGCCTGCAAAAGGTTCTTTCTTTTCCACGTAGATTCTTCTTACTGCGCTCATAACTCTCCTCTTTTCCGTAAAAATGATGTTTCTGTTTATAATAAAAGTGCTTAGGAAAAACTTAAGCACTTTTATAAATCATGTATTTAATTCATCGGGCACTAACCCCTCCAATACGTACATAAGCTCTGCATCGATAGCTTCTTCTGTAACGCCTGAAGTCTTGGAAGCGATCTTGAGGCCTTCCACCACGTACATCAAATTGCGAGCACAGCCTTCAGGGTTCTCGCAATAAAACTCTCCGTTCGCGACGCCATTTTCAATAAGCTTTTCAACGATACGAACTGCTGTATCAAATTGGATTCTAAGTGGGTTGTCCTTGGAAGGCACCTTGTGAGTAGAGAAATACTCATAAGTTGCAACTGTAAGATTGTTCTTTTTCCTGAGGATTTCTTTCTTCTGCTCCTTCAGGAAAAGAGCTAACATATCACCGGCAGATGCATCGCCGGAAAGTGCAGCTACTACTGCATCCTCGTCGTCCTCGTCATTGGCTTCCGAGAGAACTGCAAGGAAGATTTCTTCTGTACCGGAAAAATAGAGATAAAGACCCCCACGGCTGATGTCGCAGGCGTCTACGATATCCTTCATAGTCACATTCTTGAAGCCTTTTTCAGAGAAAACTGCTCTGGCCTTGTCAAGAATATACTTCCTCTTCTGGATTGATTTCTCTCCCATTTCTCCTCCCTGTACCTGATGTGACTTAAAACTCTGATGTCTTGGTGGCCCAGAATCTACACAGCTCATCCATCTTGCTGACCACATTGTACAGTACACCGTTGCGGACTCCCTCTGCCCACACAGTTCCCTTGGTCATACCTGAGAGGATGTACTTGGAAAGAATACCCGCAAGATCCTCCATGTCGGTAATGGCTGCGTCCTGGATGAACAACAGCTCATCCTTGGCATTGGTAAGTTTGTTCCTGGTGTAAACGTAGACGTAATTCCGGTCCAAAAGATTGGTGGACTGGGCTGCCTTTACAAAGGCTAATAGATTAGAATCGTAAATAGGAAATGGCATCGACTTAAGCTCACTGTTGGAATAACTCTGAGCTACCTCATTGCTGGCGTTGTCCTTGAGCCATCTGAGATAAGGAAGGAGTTTATTAACCTCAGGGGTATACCTGGCAACTATATCCTCAACACTGTTCTCATTGACATTGTTGTCATTTTCAAAACTCATGTAAGTCCGCTCCCTTCCTGGTGTTCAGCCATTTAAGAACAAGGTTTCATTAGAAAAAAGTTCGAACCATAGTTCCAACACATTATAGCAAGAGGCATCCAAAATGTACAGACTAAAAATGTTATGAAAAAAGCGGGGAGAAATTACTCCCCGCGGATAATATTGTTACATGTTGTCACGAATTCCTGCAGATCTTTGTACATGGTGTCAATTGTCTCAGGATTGCCGGTTCCCAGATACTCATTATCCTCCACTAGGCCATCGTAAAAATCCTTGCTGTTTAGCCCGTCTGAATTGTAGTAGTCCTTCAGGGTAAAGTAGACTCCGTACATGGAAGAAAAATTGTTGTAAAAATTGTTGGCAATATCTGTTCCAAAGCAGTATTCATTGCTGTATCCTATACTGGTACCCATTTCCACCAGCTCCTCAGGGAAGCCTTCCCTGCCGATTGTCTTCTGGATCCAGTATCCCAGATTAGACGCTTCTCTATATATGGAATCCGGATCCTTGACATTTACATAGGTGCGGAACTTGGTGAGGATATCCTCGGCAACAAGCCCCCTTAAAGGATCCTGCGACGGATCATATTCTCCTGCAGGAACCACCTCATCCGGAACAATTGTAACGCTGACAGGTTCCGGAAGAAAATAAGTGTCCATATCCTGAGTATAGACAAAAGAAATCTCAAATTCCTCATAGATGTTGGCTCTGACAAAGCTCTCCTGCTCACTTGAAAGACTCACATTTACAAATGAGTCAATCCCAACATCCGTGTCTGTTTCTTCAACAATAAAATAACTCAGAGATTCATTTCCCTGGTAGCTTACCCATCCCCGGAAAGAAACCTCGATACCGTCTTCCACAGTTGAAGTATCTGTTTCATCCTCGGCAGAGTCCGCTGCTGCGCCTAAAGCCTGACTGATTTTAGACAGGTACTCGTCATTATCCTTATCTTTTGACTGGTTGGCTTTAGACTTGTGATCTTTGCTATCTTTATCTTTTTCCTCAGAGGAGTCTTCTGAATCGGAGTCATCTACATCCTCGTCTTCATCCTCGTCTTCATCCTCTGTCTCTATCTCAGTATCTGTATCCGTGTCAGCCTCCAAGCCGCATCCTGCCATAACTAATGTAGCTGCCATCACTGCCGCAACTACCTTTAAATATTTTTTCTTCATACTGCCATTCCTTATCTAACTGCCTTGTAGCGAAAACATCCCGAAAGGATCCTCTTCTGAATCCCTTCGGGAAGCTATGAATATCTCTTTATGTAATATTACTGCTCCTTTGCAGGGGGATTAACGGGAACAATACGTCCATCCTTTACAGTAAGCTCGCCGAGATCGTTGATAGCCTTCTGGTAAGCAAGCTCTTCCTGATCCTGGCAACCGATGAAAAATATTCTCTCAATAGCATCATTATTAAAGAAAAACATCTGCTTGGGATCAATAATGCCCTCCGGGAAGTAGCAGGCAGAATAGTCATAAATAACTTCCTCTCCGGCCTTGGTCTGAATCCTTCCGCAGATCATAACTCTTTTCTCACCGCCCTTAAGCAGTACAACACTTCCGATAGGTAATAAATTCTTATCCATTTTAAATTCCTCTACTTTCTATTTCTCTAAATATATATCTTCTCTGAATTTATATCAATGCGCGATTACCACGGCCAGCTGATCTCAGGTAATTCAAAGTCAGTCCAGTCAACTCTTACCTTAAGGTCAAGTCCAAGGCCAAGAGCTGCTCCAATCTCGCCCTCTACGCTACCTGTTGTAACTTCTCCTCCGACTGTTCCGCCTACACCACCGGCAGTTCCGCCGACTGTCACATCAAAGTCTATTCCCATGAAGGTATATCCTCCGGTCAACTCGCCTGTAGCCATGTAAGCTTCTGCACCTGCTTCAAAAGATACACCCTGTACAACGTCTCCGTCATCAGTAACAATGGTTCCTGCCTCAAGTCTGCCTTTTGCTTCAGCACCGACAAGGGTTCCGTTGGCTGATCCATGTTGATTGTAATTCTCAGTACCGAGAGTAGCGGATACTTCACCTTCTGCAGCAGCAATCTTAGCATCACCCTCTGCATATACTCCCGCTTGTCCATCAGGACCAAGTACTACACCGGCTCCTCCGGTTACTACTCCGGTTCCGACGCGCACCGTGCCATCCGCATCAAAGTACTCTGTATCAATAGAGCCCTCAGCATCAGCAACTGAAAATCTCGTGGTGTTGGTACCACCAATACCCCAAGTTCCGTTTTCCGGATTATAACCGGTTCTATTGTCAGTCTCGCTTGTCAGGTGGAAAAGATGATAAGCTCCTTCCATCGTGCCCAGGCCGAAAAGGTCTATAGGTCCGCTGCTACCGCCCCACCCGGACAGGCTTAATTTGCCGTTCTCACTGTCATCATAGGGGAGTAACCAGTGAATAAGATAATCCAATCCATGTCCGATTTCGCCAACAGACGGAAGGACGATGGGCGGAATGAACGGAAGCCCCGGAATACCGATAATAGGCTGAAAGTTCATGATAAAGTTTGTAAAATTGCCCCAAAAATCAGCAATAAAAGCAAAGAGTTCGCTATCCATGTAGAGGATGATGTCATTCTCTGTGTTCTCATATTTGATAGCAGATTGACGGCATACGCTGCCGCAACGGAATATCTGTCGCTGAATAGTTCTCGTATTGGTGGTGCAAGTCTGTAATGCATTGATGACTCCTGCATATTTAGAGAAGTCAAAACGGAGATCATTCTCCACTTCTACAAGATTGCCCGCCAGTGTTCCCATGCTGTTGCCTATTTCATTAAGCCTGTCAGCATCGAGCTTGAGCGCTTCAGGATCTACTGAAAAATAAGTACTCATATAATAATCTTTCTCCCATAGTATTATAGCTTTTCTTTTCAATCTTACTATAAAGCATCTATGCCCTTTACTGTTGATAATCTGACGAAATGCACTCTAATAATGACAGAATGCATTTTACAATTTAAAAATCTGCGTGAGCTTCCTAAAGAAGTACAATCATCGCTGATATGGGTAAGGCGGATAGATTGGCTTAAACTCCGGTCTGAACAGCAAGAAGATTCCGGCCGGGAAGCTGACAAGGAAAAGGATCAACAGCTTGTACCAAATAGCAATATACTCGCCTCTGGTGATCTTAATAATAGTCAAAATTGTCAACGGAATCTGCCACAAAAGCGGGATTCCATAAAATAAGAGCGCAACTAACCAAAACAAAAACAAGGATACTATAATTGCAACATCCAACGCTTTTAATGCCACAGTTCTATTCGGCTGCGGATACCCATAAGGTGGCTGATAGCCATAAGGTGCAGGGCCCTGTCCAAACTGCTGGGGCGGCATCTGTGGCTGCATCTGCGGCGGAACCTGTGGCTGCATCTGAGGCTGCATTTGTGGTTGCACCTGCGGCTGCATTTGAGGCTGCACCTGAGGTTGCATTTGTGGCTGCACCTGAGGCTGCATTTGAGGTTGCGCCTGGAACTGCTGCACGGGTCCCGGCTGCTGAACCGGCGGTACCTGGTATTGCTGCACAGGCCTTGGCTGCTGAACCGGCGGTGCCTGGTATTGCTGCGCAGGCCTTGGCTGCTGAACCGGCGGTGCCTGGTATTGCTGCACAGGCCTTGGCTGCTGAACCGGCGGTGCCTGATATCTCTGAGCAGCCTGGGCCTGATACTGCTGCACCATAGCCTGCTGATAATTCTTCATATTTTTATATGCTTCTCTAAAATCTTCAGTCTCGGCATTTTCAACCGAGCTGCCACAACTGGCACAGAAGGATGCACTCCCTGATAGTTTTGTGCCACAGATAGGACATACTTTCATCTCTGATCCCCCCTGATTAAAAATTTCCATAAAAGCTACGTCAAATTGTTAAGGTTACTCTAATACATTTTGGGCAATTTGTTTTTAGAATCTGACGAACGACATTCAAGTAATGACAAATTGCATTTTTAATATCTGACACCCAGTTTATGGAGTTCCTCCACTGCCTGATCGTAGCTTACATAATTAATCCCGTGCCAGCCAAGTTTTCTGGCTGTCGCAATGTTCTCAGGAGTATCGTCTATGAACACTGTCCCGGCAGGTGTCAGATCATAGCGCTCCATGAGAAGCTTATAAATATCCTCATAGGGCTTAACTACCTTATCTCTGTAGCTGAGGATACCGCCATCTACATAATCAAGGAATCTCATGGACTCCTTGCAGCCCTCAAGGGCCTGCTTACTAAAGTTAGAAAGAACCAGCACCTGATAGCCTGCTGCCTTTATAGCCTGTACCCACGGGATAGCCTCATCTCTTTTGTGAATGATCCCGGCAAGGTCGGAAAAGCACTTTCTGATATCTTCTGCAATCTCAGGGTCGTTCTCGGAGAATCTGTCCAGAATCTCATCATTGGTGAGAACTCCTCTGTCATACTCTACCCAGTCTTCGCTTAAAACTGTGGCTCTGACGATTCTCTCAAGCATCTCGCCGCTGTAGCCCTTGTCCTTCAGGAAATCCTCATAGGCAAAATCGGTAAGAACGTTGCCTATGTCAAATACTACAGTGTCTATATTTCCATCCGGAATAACATTTCCGTACTTGTCGTGCTTCTTGTCGCTGCTCATGGCATCCAGTGAAGCTACTGTGTGTCTACCTGTCAGAGCCCCGATGGACCAGATAAGGAGCCAGAGAACGATCGGTACAGCCACTGTAGCAGCTGCGGTTGCTATAAATACATTGAAGGTGTCGGGTGATCCGGTAACAGCTTCAAACAAAAGCAGCAGGTACATTCCCACAAGAATGATTATGCCTATCCAAGCCAATACTCGCTTGTATATGGGTGTCTTTTCTTTATTATCCATTTTTAATATCTCCTTATATAAATCTAAATTCGAAATCCGCTTTTGCTGCGGTCATCTTGTCAGCTTATCCAATATTTCAGCAGCTTTCTCGCTTCCGTGCTTGGCAGCATAAGATGCCCATTTTCTGGCTTTTTCCGGATTGGATATTCCGTCAAAAGAGCCTTTGTAGTAGCCCTCGGCTATCTGCTCCGCGGCCTCAATGCTACCGCGTCCTGCCTTATCTATGAGGTCAAGTAATTGTTGCTTACTCATTTTGTATTTCTCCTCGAAACTATCTTTTTTGACAAGCTATTCTATCACACATGGTCAAAATGGTACATCCTTTGCAAGGCGGTTATCATTCAGTGTTTTTTGATCACCTCGCGAAGTATATGCTTCGCGCCCGGGCAGCCTGCAGACTTAACCTCTGTCTCTGTTTCTGCCTCTGCTGCGCCGGCCGGACCGGAAGGATTATGGCATAGCTCAGGCTTGCGTCAAGGACTAAAGCGAGCGCACCTGCAGTGCGTCCTTGACGCAGCGCCCGGCGCTATGCTGTCTGGTCACTAACCCGGGCCGGCGCGGAGGAGGCTTTGCAAGTGCCGCGTGCTACTGCTACGCGGCGCATTCGGTGGCTGGCCCGGGGGCGCGTCTGAGCGGGAGGCAATGTTGCAGGCCTCGTGGCCGTAGCTCCACGAGCGCCTGCAGTGGCTTGCCACTAGTGGCGACTTCACGGGGGACTGCTACGCTGCGTCGTTGGTGGTTCAGCAGTTCCGCGCGGTTAGGGCATGCTGGCTGCGGTCTCTGCTTGGGGGCGCGGCTGCTGTTTGTGAAAAACGTTGTAAGCACCGCCCAGAATGAGAATACGAATCTGGGCGGTGGGTAAAAATGCAAAATGCACCGCTCAGATCTGAGAATACGATTCTGGGCGGTGGAAAAATTGGACAAGCGCACCGCCCAGATGACAGATAATTGATCTGGGCGGTGAGTAGAATGGTAAAATGCACCGCTCAGATAGAAAAGTC
>JAEEGF011789782.1_pt1 | contig 56950 bp, 40 predicted proteins | sample 9134171 | NCBI WGS metagenome assembly JAEEGF01 (sample SAMN16246542, study PRJNA631951) | gut metagenome | biome: gut microbiome; feature: rumen; material: AP-attached | host: Bos | place: Iran: Karaj | collected 2018-10 | reverse complement strand
GATAGTGGTTGTGGAACGGGGTGTGACGGCCGCCCTCTTCCTTCTTCAGGACGTAGATAGAAGCCTTGAAGTGGTCGTGGGGTTTGATAACACCCGGGTGGCAGATAACCATACCACGCTTGATAGTCTTATAGTCAATACCGCGGAGCAGCAGACCAACGTTGTCACCAGCTTCACCCTCGTCGAGGATCTTGCGGAACATCTCAACGCCGGTAACTACCGACTTCATCTCGGCACCCAGACCCATGATCTGAACCTCGTCGCTCACCTTAACGACACCAGTCTCGATACGACCGGTGGCAACAGTACCACGGCCAGTGATTGAGAAGACGTCCTCGATGGGCATCAGGAAGGGCTTGTCACGATCACGCGGGGGCAGGGGAATCCACTCGTCAACAGCGTTCATCAGTTCACGAACGGTGTCTTCCCACTTGGGATCGCCCTGGAGGGCACCCAGTGCAGAACCCTTGATGATGGGGGTGTTGTCACCGTCGAACTCATACTCGCTCAACAGGTCACGAACGTCCATCTCAACGAGCTCAATCATCTCCTCGTCAACGTCGGGAGAGTCGCACTTGTTCAGGAAGATCACCAGACGGGGAACGTTCACCTGACGGGCGAGCAGGATGTGCTCGCGAGTCTGAGGCATAACGCCGTCGGTTGCAGCAACAACTACGATAGCACCGTCCATCTGAGCGGCACCAGTAACCATGTTCTTCACATAGTCAGCGTGGCCCGGGCAGTCAACGTGAGCATAGTGACGATTCTTGGTCTCATACTCAACGTGAGCGGTGTTGATAGTAATACCGCGCTCCTTCTCCTCGGGGGCGTTGTCGATCGAATCAAACGAACGAACGCTGTCGCCGGCGATGTCACCGTCCTTAGCAAGCACGGTGGTGATAGCAGCGGTCAGGGTAGTTTTACCGTGGTCAACGTGACCAATGGTACCGATGTTAACATGCGGTTTTGTTCTTTCAAAATGCTCTTTTGCCATAACTGTTAGTTGTTATTGAAATTGAATGATAATATCGCTCTACTCTATTGCGTAAGACGCTCCACCTCCTATGATAACTTTAACCCGCAATCAGTGAGAGGCGAAGCATTTTACATTTGTTGAGCCGATGGCGGGATTTGAACCCGCGACCTCTTCCTTACCAAGGAAGTGCTCTACCCCTGAGCTACATAGGCAATGTTCGGTTTGTTTCTTGAGCGGAAGACGGGGCTCAAACCCGCGGCCCTCAGCTTGGAAGGCTGATGCTCTATCAACTGAGCTACTTCCGCAAAACAAGTGGGTAGAGATGGATTCGAACCACCGAAGCGATGACGCAGCAGATTTACAGTCTGCCCCATTTGGCCACTCTGGAATCTACCCATTGTGTTATGTTCTTGAGCCTCTTGTCGGATTCGAACCAACGACCCCGAGATTACAAATCACGTGCTCTGGCCAACTGAGCTAAAGAGGCATCTATCGTTGCGCTAAGAGATACGGGGCGTTCTCGTTAGCGGGTGCAAAGTTACAACCAATTTTGAAACTGACAAACTTTTTCTTACTTTTTTTTCAAAAAACTTTTTAACTATCCACCAAGAACGCATGTAACTACCTATCGCACAAAGATTTGCAACATGACCATCCAGGGTTTAACTTTCAGCCTCAATCGCCAGTCCAATCGACACCCTCGTCGCCATATACATTATTATATAATAATTGCGCCCATGGTTTTCAAAACAAAACGACGCCCCCTGCGGGCGACAGTGTGCGGGCAGGGGGCGTGATATGTCTTCAATATGTGAGGCGGCGTGTGTTACCTGTCACGACGACCTTTCTCGAGTTGACGTTTGAGAGCATCGGCGCAATTGTCGATAGCTTCCTCGAAGGTGTCGGCCACCTTGCTGGCGAAGAGGTCCTCGCTGCGCGGCACATTCAGGCGCACCGACGCTTCTTTGTTCATGGCAGTCTCGGGTTTCACCACTTTGAGGATCACTTCGGCATTGGTGATTTCCTCGTTGTACTTACCCAGTTTCTCGACTTTCTTGTTGATGAAGTCATTCAGTTTCTCGGTTGCTTCGAAGTGGATGGCATTAACTTTAATTTCCATTTTAACCTCCTTTTTTTAGTGCCCTGGGATGGGCGAGTTCATAATTGTGTTGTAATTCACTGAGTGTCACATGTGTGTAAACCTGTGTCGCAGCCAGGCTCTCGTGCCCGAGCAGTTCCTTGACGCTGTTAAGCTCTGCTCCGTTGTTGAGCAAGACGCTAGCAAAGGTGTGGCGCATCACATGCGGGCTGAGTTTGCCGGTGGCACCGGCTGCCGCCAGCCCGTCATGCACGACATGATAAACAAGCGACGGGTAGAGGGGCTTGCCCTTGGCAGTCACCATCAGGTTGCCGCAGTCGGGCCTCACGGCACTTCTCAGGTCGCGGTAGCGCCCAATCCATGTCGCCAGCTCGTCGCCGAAGGGGATGACGCGGTCCTTGTCGCGCTTGCCATGCACCTTGAGCTCTCGCTTGGCCGTGTCCACAGCCGCATCCTGCAAGCCGATGAGTTCGCTCAGTCGCATGCCGGTCTCATAGAGCAGCAGCACGATGAGGCGGTCGCGCACCTGATTGAAGTCGTCCTGGTCAATCTCGGCATCCAAGAGCTCGTCGACAGTCTTTTCACGCACGAACGCGGGCAGGGGTTTGGGCAGCTTGGCCAGTTCCACCTGAGCGGCGGGATTGGTCGTCACGAGATTCTTGCGCAGCAAGTATCGGTAGAAAGCCCTGAGGGCCTGCACCCTGCGCCGCAATGTCGCCGGAGCGTCGCCACGCGCCGAACGCTCGATGAGCCATGAGCGGATATCGCTTGTCCTGACCGAAACAGGATCAAGTTCATGCCCGCCTGTGGTCATAAACTCCTCCCACTGCACGAGGTCACGGCGATAGGTGTCCACCGTTCTCGATGACAGGTTGCGCTCGAGGCGCAGGTATTGCAGGAAGCGTTCTACTGTTGCGTTCATAGGCATACAACGTGTGACATCTGCAGCCGCCGTTGACGTCACAGTCACGGCAATGGCTGAATTGCGTGCTAAAATTAGCAACTATTTTGATGAAATGCAAATTTTAGGCCAAAAAAAACGATTTTCATCAGTTTTTTCCTGAAACGTGACAATTTTTAAGGCTAAGCGGGAAAACTTGGGCCGGCGCCACAAGTCGGCCGCACAAAAAAGCGACAAGGACCCTCACTCGTGGTGGTGGTCCCTGTCATGTATTGTAGTGTGTCGATCGGTATTACTCCTCGCGGTTGCGGAGCTGCTGCACATAGACAGCCTTCATCATCTTCTTGCGGTTGGTAACCGAAGGCTTCTGGAATGCCTGACGGGTGCGCAGTTCTTTTACGATACCGGTCTTTTCATATTTACGCTTGAATTTCTTGAGGGCGCGTTCGATGTTGTCGCCTTCCTTCACGGGAACAATAATCATAATGAGTTTGTTTTGATTTTAATGCTTTATTTGTTTGTAAATGTTTGAATTTCTTCGTTGGTTTGCGGCTCTGCATTTGATGCCACACCGCCGACGAGCCACGTGCCAGCGATGTGCATTATTGTTGATATGTGCTGATATTCAATCTCTTAAGGCAGTATTTACAACCCCCTTTCATTTTTTAGCGCCGCAAAGTTACACATTCTTTTCACAACAGCCAAGACTTTTGAGCACATTTTTTTCAACAGGATTTCGCGAACATCCTCTTGCACACCCCTCACAACATCAACTTGCGGCCATGCCAAAGCACGGTCGCAAGTTTACTTTCAGCCGGCAGCATGGCCGACTTCATGCCGTTTGCATTCAGTTTTGAGGTATCCGACTAACGCTTGCGGTTGCGCACCGAGCGCACGCCGGTAGTGGTAGACTGAGTGGATGCCTTGGGCTTGCGCTCCTTGATCTTGGTCTTTTTCTCTTTAGACTTCTTAGAGCTTGACTTTGAGCTCGACTTTGAACCGCGCTTGGTGGTGCGTGTCACAGTCTTCTCCTCGTCACCATTGTCGGCAGCCTGAGCCTCCTCGGAGCCCTCCTCGCCTTCAACTACTTCGCCTTCGGCCTCAGCACGAGCCTTCTCTTCGGCCTCGGCACGGGCTTGGAGCACCTCCAGAGGCGGAACCCACAGGTCCTGGTTGAAGCTGCGCAGTCGCTGCTCGATGCTGTCCTGGGCGTGCTTGTAGGCCTCGTCCTCGGGGTACATCTGCCTGAGCGACAGGTTGCGCAGGTTCTTGGTCTTATAGATCTCGCCGGTGTACATGTTCAACTTGAAGAAGTCGTCGATGCTGTAACGGGCAAGGTTGTTATCGTCGTCGGTGAAGACATACTGCTGGGCCAGATAGGGGCGGATGTCATTGAGCTTAACCCAGAACATGGGGTACTTGACGGCTTCGCCACCCCACTCGTCCATGCGGTGCAAAACGGGGCAGATGGCCTCGACACGGGCTTTCATCTGGTTGCTGCGCGTGTCAAACTCCCATTTCTCGATGATGTAGTAGCTCAACACCTCGTTGCTGGGGATGTCGGAGTTGTCAAACTCATACACGGGATTCTTGGCGGTGCTGCCTTTGGCCTCGGTATAATAGACGTGGAATCGGTCAAACATCTCGTCCACTTTCACCTTGAATTCCTCGGTGAACATCTCGCGGCCGTCCAGATACTCATAGGCCGAGATCTGTCCCTTGGCCAGCAGGCGCATGATGATGAAGAAAAGGTTCTCACCGTCCTCGTTGGGTAACTCGGGGTAGTAAAGCGCCGGGTTCTTGCCCACGGTGAGGTCAACCGAGCGGTAGATGACTTTCATCCACTGCAGGTCGGCATCGCTGGGTTCCCTGACCTCGTAGAACGATTGCTGGCGGTCGGTAATCGCTGGCGCGCCATCGGTCTTGTCCTTCTTGCGTGTACCGCCATCGGTACGTTTTGTCACCTGTGCATTGGAGCCCAGTGTGATTGCGACAAGCAGGAGAGCAATAATCAATCTCAGAGTTTTCATATTCTCGTTATTGAAGTTGTTACAGTTTTAGTTCACGATGACCTCGATGGGCGAGATATCGCGGGTGATGCCGTCGGGGCCTGTGGCCTTGACATGGGAAATGTAGAAACGTTTGCCATGCTGCAGACGACGCATGGCAGTCTTCTGGCGCTCGGAGAACTGCGAGCCGTTGCTGACTTCGGGGATTGCATTACCCATCGAGTCGAAGAATACGGTCTCGAACGACACGACCTTGTAGTCGATGTTCAGGATTTCGTCGTCGATAGCGGCATCCAACCCGGGTGCTGCCAGCAGCAGTGCCTTGGGGAAGGGCTTGCCGCCCTTGTAGCGGTTGGGCTGGCCATTGGCATCCTTGTAGGTGATGAAGGGCGTGGGATCAGGCAACTTGCGCACCCTGAAGGTGGTACTGCCCACGTTGGTGCGCTGTCCGTCCATCTCGGCGGTTACCGAGATGACGCACTCGGCGCCGACCTTTGAGGGATGAGCCACCCATCCGTCACCGCTCTTGGTGAGGGTACCGTTGGTCATCGTCGCGCTGATGCTGCCCTCGGGCACACCAGGAACGGCGATGCTGATGGGGTTGTTGATACCTGCATAGAGCACGTTCATCATCGTGGCGCTGATAGTGGCCAAGGGGTCGATGACGGTGTAACTGGACTTGAAGTCACGGCGTGTCACCGTGCCGTCACGTCCCAGCACCTCGATCCAACCCGAGTAGTCATAGTTGCCAGCCTTGCTGGTGCCGACTTCATACAGTCCGTTGTTGTTGCCCAAGCGGCTGCCGTTGACATAAACGACAGGCCTCTGGGTGGTGTCGATGGCGGCGAGCACGATCTGCGCGCTGTATTTGGTACCGCGCATGACGATGCGGGAGTCGGGAACGACGAAGGCATTGACCAGGTTCACACGCAGGTCACCCAAGTCGATATTGGTCAGCATCTGGTTGAGGACCTCACCCTCGGCATAGCGCACATCGTTCTGCAACTTGGTGAGCAGGGTGACTGCAGCGATACAGGGCATGTTGTCAAACATGGTCTCTTCCCAGGTTTTCTTCTGGTCCATCGAGACGCCTGCGACTTTGGGGGGCTGAGTCGAGAGCGCGGTCTCCAGGTTCTTGCGCTTCTCGGGATCTTCAAGGAACGAGGTGATGAACTGCCGATACTGATCGATGCGGGTCCTCAGTGCTTTTCCCTTGCCGCCCTGAGCCGACAACATGACGACGCTGGCAGCTTCGGTATTGTCACGGCTGCGGATGTCGTTCACATCGGCTTCCTCGCCATCGGCGATTCTCACGATCTGCAGCTTGAGCGAGTCGATATAGTCGTAGAGTTTGTCTGTCTCGCCCACCACTTGGGTAGCCTTGTCCAGCCACACCTTACCCTTCTCGGGGTTCTTCTCGTTGAAGGCCTGGAGTTGGGCATAGAGTGCCTGGTTGCGGGCAGTGATGGTGCGATTAGAGCGGGTCAAACCGTCCTGCACCTGACTGAATCCGTTGAGCACGTCGCTGGAGACATTCAGGGCAAGCATGGCCGTCAAGACGATGTACATGAGGTTGATCATCTTCTCTCGCGGCGACATGCGATTGACCGACTTATTTTTTGAGGTTGCCATCTATAGTTTCTCTCTATCTGTTAGAATAGGATTGATGTCAAAATTGATTAAACCACACGGTGCGATCAGACGTCCTGATCGTTGCTGTCCGGGTCGATGCCAGGCATTCCGGGCATCGGGCGATACATGTTGACGGTCATGGCCTTGATCATCTTCTCATAGACGCTGTTGAGCTGCTTCATGTAACGGGCCATCTTCTCGGTCTCATCACAGTAGTGAGCGCTCTCGGCTGCACTCTTCTCGTACATGTCGCGGATGTCCTTCAAGCCACGGTTCACACGGTCGATATTGTCGAGCTGCGACGAGATGCTCTTGAGCTGAATCTCATAGATGGTGTTCAAGCCGCTGATGTTCTGATTGAGGGCCTGCATCTGATCGACATAACCTGTGGAACTCTCGGTGATGTTCTGGCTGTTGTCGGTGATGGCACGGTAGCTGCCCAGCAGGGTCTCGCTCACCTCGTTGAGGGCTGTCGTGGTGACCTGCAGCTTCTGCATCTGCTCGCTGATGGCGGCCATCTGGCTCAGGTACTGCTGAGTGGCATCGGTCAGCTCGGCCATGCGCGAGAGCTGGTCACTGGCAGCAGCCATCTTGGCAATGCTCTCACTCAGCGACAAGGTATCCTCCTCGCTCAGGTTCACGCCCTGTGGCAAGCCCACGGCACTCTTGGCCTCGGACACGCTGACGTTGATTTCGCCGCCGTCATATTCCTCACCACTGCCGCCTGCACCGCCGATGATGATACCGCCACCGCCGTTGAAGTCGGGACGGTCCTCAGGGTCATTGCTTGCCAACACGGGGAAGACTTCTTCCCAATGATACTCCTTCTCGGGCTTGTCAAATGCCGTGAGCACGAACATGAGCACCTCGGTACCCATACCCACACTGAGCAACAAGTTACCCAGAGGCATGTGCAGGATTTTGAACAAGGCACCCAAGATAACGATAGCGGCACCGATACTATAGGCGAAGTTGAAAAAACGCTGTCCGCTGTCGCTCTTGAGGAAACGGCCAGCTTTCTTTTTATATCTCTTGATTTTACCCATTGTTACTTGAACTATGAAAAAATGAGTGTGATGATTTGTTCTCTATTTATATATAATGAATAGCGAGGATTAGTCCTTGCAGCAGTTCTTGCGCCTTCCCTTGACAAGGCCCACCTTAGAGCGCACGCAGCGGAAGCCGATGTAAGAGCGCTGCTCGTTCTGGTATTCCCACATGCGCAAGTCGGCACGGATGTTGTGAACCACGTCCTTCCACGAACCGCCACGCACGATCTTGCGCGACATCTTGTAAGGATCTTCCTGTGCGACATAGTAACGGTACTCGGGGTTGATGTCATCAGTCATGCGGTCGATACTCTCGGTGTAGGCCGTCGAAGTCCACTCGCTCACGTTACCTGCCATGTCGAACAGGCCGAAGTCGTTAGGCTCATAGGTGCCCACGGGTGCCGAGATGATGTATCCGTCCTTCACATAGTTACCCTCATCGGGCTTGAAGTTGGCGTAGAAACATCCCTCATCGACGGTCAAAGGCAGGTCGCCGTCCCAGGGATACTTGTTATTGTTGTGTCCAGCACGTGCGGCGAACTCCCATTCGGCCTCGGTGGGGAGACGGAAGGGCTCGACATAGATGCCCTGATCGCCCAACGAGCGCTTGAGGAACTCGGTGCGCCAGTGGCAGAAGGCGTTGGCCTGCTCCCAGCTCACACCGACCACAGGATAGTTGTTGTAGTTGCCGTTGGCAAAGTACATGCGCACATAAGGCTCCTGATAGGCATTCTCAAAGTCGTTCACCCAGCAGGTGGTGTCGGGGTAAATGTTGACGATGTAGGTGTTGAGGAAGTCATAGTCGCTCTGCATGGCTCGCGTGATGGTCTGACGCACAATGCGGCCCTCATCATCAATGTAGGCTGTGTCCTTGCTGATGGTGGGAGCGGTATAGTCCACCTCGTGGTCCGTGTTATAGTCGCGACGCGTCGGGTCGAAGCGGTGTTTGCGCTTGGCGGCCTCGGTCAGGTTGTAAATCTCATAGCGGTAGTTCATCTGTGCGGCGTCAAGCTCTTTCACTCCAGTGATGGGGTTGATGCGGTAAACGCTCTCGATGGCACGCTCCTCGTCCTCGCTGGGATTCTTCCAGGGAATGGACTTGCTCCAGTCCAGGTGAGGAGTCACGGGATTGCCATCCTTGTCTTCCTCGATCTTGAATTCCTCGTTACCGCCATAAGCGGGGTCGGCCAGGCGCTCACGGATGATGGAATCCCTCACCCAATAGACAAACTGCTTGTACTTGGAGTTGCTCACCTCGGTCTCATCCATCCAGAATGCATCAACCGACACGCCATGGGCGATCGAGTCAATGCCCCAAATGGAATCCCTCTCGCCGGGGCCTTCACGCATCGAGCCTACGTCAACGAGCACCATCCCGAAGGGGGTGGTCTCATTAAACACAGAAGCGCCAACGCCAGTCACTTCACCGCCATTGGTACCGCCCTTGCGAATCGAGCCACATGACACAGTCGCCAGTGCGACCAACAATATCAAAACTAGTTTCTTCATATTTTACATTAAGCGTACGCCTTTTTGTTTGTTCTTGTTCTTCTCGTTCGAGTCAAGTTTGACACGATAGGTGACAAAGACCTCGTGGCTGCCGAATGTCGCCTTGCTGATGGCCGACACAGGATAATCATAGGCATATCCGATATAGGCATCCTTCAAATCGACGCCGATAAAGGCTGTCACCGCATCTTTCCAGCGGTAACCGGCACCGATGCTCAGCATGCGGTTATAACGCATGCGAGCGGCCACCTGAGCCGTCCAGACGTTCTTTGACGCAGCGAACATGCCCGAGGGTTGTATTTCAAATAACGTATTATTAATGGGAATATTGCCACCAGCCATAAAATAATAACTGCGGCTGACATTGAATTCATAGTAATCCACCGACTCGCGCGATACCTTCAGCTCGATATTGGGAGAGGTGACATGGGTCACCGAAAGGCCCACCCAATACCTGGGATGAGTGTAATACACACCCACATTGGCATCGAAGGCCGTACCCGACACATCCTGCTTGGGAATAGCCTCATCGTTTCCCTGATGGGCATCGTCCTCGGGCATGATCACCTCGTTGCCTCTGAACGTCTGTGAGAAAATGCCGGGTTGCACACCCACACTGAAGTAGCCCCTGCCAATCTTGCGTTTCCATGCCAGTTGAGCACCGATGCGCGTGTTGGTGTATAGACCGATGCGTTCAAACTCGGCCTTCACGCCCAAACCCACACGCTGCTCCAGCAGTCGATAGGGCATGTCGGCAGTGAAGTAGAAAGTCATGGGGGCATGCTTAAAATCCACCCACTGCATGCGGCTGCCCAACGACAAACGTATGGCACTCAGTTCACCGGCTACGGCAGGATTGTAATAGGTCTGTCCTGTCCAGAAGTGTGAGAAAGCGGCATCGGTCTGGGCATGCGCACTTATTGCCACAACAGCGGTCAAAGCTATCGCGGCAAACAGGCGTTTTATTCTCACTTGCAACGTTTCTCTCATTCCTGTCATCTTTTATTCAAAGAAGAACGTTACCACCACCATGTTACTCGTTATCTTGTTCACACTCTGGGTGAAACGATACACTTCGGGGTTATCTTCCAGGTCAGGGCGGTTTTTCTGTAACAGGTTCTTCAATCCGAAACAAAACTTCACCTCGGGGCAGAGCTTGAAGAAATGCATGTAGAAGTCACACCCCATGCCCACTGTGAGCATCAGGTCGCCATTCTTGAGACGCAACTGCTCGCTGCGATCCTTGGCCAAATCCTGGGCATACATGATGCCACCGGTAAAATAAGGACGCATATTGTGGTAACGCTTGGCACTCATTTTCAGGTCGATGGGCACCACGATATAGGTCGACTTGATGTTCTGGCTCTGCTTGTAGTGGTCCTGCATGGCCATGTTGGGGTCGCCCTCATGGTTGAGGAAACGCACCACTTTGTTACCGAAGTAAAGACCTGGAGAAATCCTCAAGTTGAAATGCTCGGCAATGCGGTAGTCAGCCAAAACACTCACACAGAAGCCCGGCGAGTGAGCGTTCACGTCGGCATACCACTCCTCACCGTCGTCGGTGACAAAGCCGTTATTGGTAATGGCAAGATTCTGGAAATTCATACCCACCGAGAAACCGAAGTGAATCGGTTTCACGTCGGCGTAGGGCCGGTTCAGAATCATGTCATTGTCTTGGGCATGCGCTAGCGCGCACCCCAGCAACAACAGCATCATCCCTGCAATATGTCTAAGCTTAGTCAGGTCCATTTAACCTTAATAACGCAATTTTGCACGGCTTATTGCTTAAAATGTAAAAAACTGTCATAAAACTCTCGACCAGCGGACAAACCACTGCTCCGAATGACGCCAAAACTAGACAAAGCCCATTAAAAAGTTATTTTTCATAAAAAAAACTTGCACATTCCATAAAAAATTACGTCTTTTGTAAAAAGTTTTGCACAAATGGAGCTTGTCGCATGGCAAATCATTTCATAACACCCTGCTTTTGTGAGACTTTTGATTTAGCGAAACAATGATTACTAACCTTATTTATATGTTTAACTTTTAACCATTTTAAGCTTATGAAGAAATTTTCTCTTATTTTGTTGATGGCCGCATTGGCATTGCCGATGATGGCACAGTTTGCCTCAAAGGCTGACTTGATGGCTGCAAAGATCGACCGCAGCACCCTTGAGCAGGGAGCACTCAATCCCCTCAAGGAGTATAATGGCATGTTGACTCCCGCCAACATGATGCGCGACACCGAAACCCTCTTCTGGGACTTTGAGGATGAAGATGACTTAGAAGGCTGGCTGAGTCTGGACAACGATGGCGACGGCTATGGCTGGGAAGTTGATGACTACTATTCACATGGCACTGGTTCTTACAGTCTGAAGTCACGCAGCTATTATGGCGGTGCATTGGATCCTGACAACTGGCTGATTTCACCCGAGGTGCCCCTGGGCGGAACATTGTCATTCTTCTCAATGAACTACCTGTCAAGCTGGCCCGACAACTTTGCAGTTTATGTATGCGTCGGCACTCCCACCTCTGCTGAGGACTTCGTGCCTGTATCAAGCATGATCACTCCTCCCACCACTTGGACCGAGTACACTGTTGACTTGAGCGAGTATGCTGGCCAGACGGGCTGCTTCGCCTTCCGTCACTACAACAGCACTGACATGTATCAAGTGTACATCGACGACATCACCTACACCTTCGACAATGGTCCTGTAACCCCCGTTCCCGAGAACGTGGAGGCTATCCCCTACTCCAAGACCGCTGATGTAACCTGGGATGCTGGTGAGAGCACTGAGTGGAACCTGCGCTACAGGGTTTACACTCCGGAGCCCGAGGCAACCGGCTACTTCTGGGACTTCGAGGATGAGACTGAACTCTCTTGGACCTCCGAGGACGCCGATGGTGATGGCTTTGGCTGGTTCCTCTGGGATCCCGTGAGCTTGGGTTATGACACCGGTGATGGCGTGAGACTGTTTGGTACCAAGTGCGCTACTTCGGCAAGCTACAATGGCTATGGTGCTTTGACTCCCGACGACTGGATGATTTCTCCCAAGGTAACCCTTGGCAAGACCCTCTCATTCTGGGCTGCCGGACAGGATCCCAGCTATGCAGCTGAGGTATTCGCTGTTTATGTAAAGACTGAGGACCGTGGCGAATTCGTGAAGATTTCTGACGATATCACCGCTACCAGCCCCATCGAGGAGTACACCTTCGACCTGAGCGAGTATGAGGGCATGGAGGGTTATGTGGCTATCCGTCACTACAACTGCTATGACATGTTCCGCTTGAACATCGACAACGTGCTCATCGGCGAGATGCCCGAGCCCGTAGAGGAGGCTGAGTGGATTTATGTTTACGGTCTCGACGACAATGCCTACACCATCGAAGGCCTCACCCCGGAGACCACCTATGAGGTTCAGGTACAGGCTGTTGATGACGGCGTTCCCAGTGCATGGACCGAGTCCTGCATCTTCACTACCGAGAGCGACTACACCGGTGTTGAGGAAATCGTTGTTGCTCCTGCCGATGGTGCATACTACAACATCATGGGCCAGAAGATGAACGGCAACGACCTGCCCGCTGGCATCTACATCCACAACGGCAAGAAGATTCTCGTTAAGTAAGAATCACAACACCCACGGGAAAAGATGACCCTCCTGTGTGGGGGCCGGAACAGTAATCAGGTTCCTTAGTCTTTTTCCCACTAAAAGAATACTGCACATGGCCCGTTTGCGGTGCCATGTGCAGTTCTTTTTTTTATCAATCAATTGTTAGCGGGAAGTGAGCAGTCGCGAGATGAGGCGTGTGAACAGACGGTTGACAGCCCAGGCCAGCAGGATGTCGATGGGCAAGATGAACCAGGCAATCATGGAATAGGGAGTGATGGCTGAAGGTTCAAAGTCAAAAGGTGACGGTTGCCACAACCCCAGATGGCCCAAAACGGGCGCCACACCATAGTTGAAGATGAGAGCTGCGATGCCTTGCAGAATGAATATCTCGAAACTGATGTCGCCCAACCATTGCATGGGTCTTGAAGACAGCAATGCGCCGACAAAGCCTTCGCGTTTGTCATAGAGCCAGCACACCACCAGGATGAAACCCACGGGAATCCACCACAGGATGGCATCGCTCCACGGTAACAATCCGTTATAGGTGCGAAAACTGAAGATCATGAGCGACAGCAAAGCAATCGCCACCAGTTCAGCATCGGTGCCATTGGGACTCTTACCCATCGCTTTGGCACCCTTCAGTTCCTGACACACGTGAGCAAGCGTCATGCCGATGACAAAGTCTATCAAGCGCATCGGCGGGAAAACATAAAGCGCCGTGCGGCCGTAGTCGCCCATTCCCGCGAGCACCACGATAGCCAAGACGACAACGATTGCAAGAAAAAAGCCCTTGACACGCAACGGCAACGGCATGAACCACTTGGCCAGCAGGGGATAACACAAGTAGCAGAACAGCAATGTGCTCAAGAACCATGAGAACTTGTTATAGGAAAAATACACCGAATGCGACAGTGACCAGCTTTGCAACAAGGTCACGTTGAGCAGCAGTGCCAGGGGCTTGATGACGAGCGCTCCCAACAGGGCCATAGCCACGATCCACAACACCAGCGACAGCCAGTGCAGGGGAAAGAGTTTCAAGGCATGACGCTTGACAAAACGCAAATAACTGTCGCGGTCGAGTTGGTCCATCGGATGCTTGATTGCCAACAGGAAACCGCTGGCCATGAGAAAGAACGTCACTCCGGCCCAAGTCATTTCCTCAAGTCCTGTCACACCCACGTGGAACAGCACGATCATCATTGCGAAAACGGCACGCCAGCCGTTGATTGCTTTAATCATGAGATGAATGTATTGATTGTGAAAGTTTACGGTTAATTGCAGCCGTCACCGGGCGGGTGAAATAACGGTTCACGAGCCATGACAGCGGCAGCAGCATGGGCAGCACAAACCATTCGAGCCGGTCATAAATGTTCAGCCCATAATGACCCGCCATCGGCGAAATCACGAAACTGAAGAGGTGAAATGCCACGAACTGAAGCACATAGACCTCAAAGCTGATGCTCCCCAACCACTGCAACGGCTTCCACAACAGCATGCGGCCGATAGCGCCCTCATGCCCGTCAAGCAAAGCCTGTGCCAGCAGTATCGCCCCTTGAGGCAAAAGCCAGATGAGCACATCCTCCCAAGGCTTCACCCAAGTGGTGCAGACGTTCACACCGATGGCGATGGCCAGCGACAGCATCGCCGCCAACTCAACCAGGGTCGCCATGCCGTAACTCATCGTGGTGAAGCGCCGTTTGAGCAGGTGATACAAGTGTATGAGAATCAGTCCGAAAACGACATCCAGCACATGAGACAGCGGGTTCACGAACACGGCCTCGCGGCCAGGAATGTCCAGCGGTAACAGTATCAAGGAAAGTGTTATGGCTAAGGCCAAAGCCAGCAGCACCTTATAACACAGGCGCCACTTCCCCACCCAACGCGCCAGCAGCGGATATATCATGTAGCAGAACAGCAGGGCGCACAGGTACCATGCCACTGGGTTGATACCGTAATGCACATCATGCAACGGGGACCAGGAGTGCAACAACAACGCGCTCAATGCGGTACTACCCCAATCAAAGGAGTCAGGGCTCCACACCAGGGCGATAACCACCAGCAAGACCAGTCCCAGCCAATGAAGCGGATAAAGCCTCGAGGCATGAGCCAACACAAAACCGCCATAGCCACGTGCCGTCAAGCGGTCAAACGGATGACGCTTTGCCAACAGAAAGGCACTGGAAATGAAGAAGAACGTCACACCTGTGACGGCCAGATTCCATATCCAGTCCACACCTGCATGAAACATCACCACGGCAATCGCCATGAGTCCACGCCACGAGTTAATCGTCTTGATCAATTCGGTTCCTTTCGGTTAGTTGTTAATGTGTCGCCTGTCGGCAGAGCCACAAGCTCCGGGTGCGATTATCATGCGAAATTACAAACATTTGCCGAAAGAGCGCTTAAAAAATTAATATTTTCATGCAATTTGGCGGCACCTCAACCATTAAAACAAGCTTTATGGTGTTCGGTTTGCGCAAATTTTGTAATTTTGCACCCGCTAAAAAATGACGACATCAGAAAAAAACAAAAAGTCTGGCAGCCGAGGTTCCAAATTCATCAAGGACATCGGCATTTATGCTATCGGTAACATCGGCTCCAAGCTCATCACGTTCCTGATGGTGCCGTTGTATACCCATTATGTGCACAGCACGTCAGACTTTGGTTACTATAACTGGTGCCTCACCGTCTGTTTTTTACTCATTCCCTTTGTCACGGTGCAGATGCGCGATGGCGCATTCAGGTTCTTGCTCGACTGTGACGACGGCACGCAACGCAAGCGCATCGTCACCTTTGTGACGCGCACCATGTTCTTAACCCTGTCGTTGTCGGTGCTGGTCGCAATCGTTTTAGCCTTGACAACGAACATCCCCTATCTGGCTTACGTGTTGGGAATGCTGATAGCCATGTCACTGCAGGAAGTTTACTCCCAGGTATTCAGGGGTTTGGGCAACAACCGGGCCTTTGTCATGGTGGGCATTCTCTCAGCGCTGGGCATCGGTGTGTTCAGCTACGTGTTTGTCGCTATCATGGGATGGGGCATCAAGGGAATTTTCCTGGCCAACACCTTTGCGCGCATTCTGGCATTGGTGTTGGTGGAACTGAAGGTGAGGCTCATCATGCGCAACATCAAGTGGTCACTTGATTCACGTGAGGTGGCCATCGACATCATGCGCTACTCGTTGCCATTGCTGCCAGGTTCGTTGTGCTGGTGGCTCACAGGCAACAGCGACAGCTTGTTCATCACCCAATTCCTGGGTTACAGCGTCAACGGTGTGTATGCAGTCGCGATTCGTTTCACGGGCATCATCATGACGCTTGCCCTGATATTTTATCAGGCATGGCAGGAGACGGCTATCTTGCAGTACAACAGCCCTGACCGCAACCGTTTCTTCTCCAAGATGTTCAATGGCTATATCTTCCTGTTGTCGATGATATTGGTGAGCTATGTGTTCATGCTCAAGGTCAACTATGGTTGGCTTGTGGGCCCGCAGTACCAGGCGAGCCTCAAGTACATCTACCCCTTGGCCGTATCGGCTGTTATTTTTGCCATCGTGGCGTTTTTCGACATGGGTTACCAGTGTGCCAAGGACACCATGCGCACGCTACCGGCGATTATGCTCGCCGCCTTCGTCAATGTGACATTAAACTTCCTGCTCATCAAGCCATTAGGTGTTTATGGCGCCATTCTCACCCAGTTCATCACCTATGTGGTGCTTGTGACCTACCGCTGGTTTGACATGAAGCGGTATTTCACTCTCACAGTCAACCCTCGCATCCTGATTCCCATCTCCATTGTTATACTGAGTGCCATACCCTTCTACCTCAACTCTAAAGCTTGGGTTGACATCACATTCATGGTGGTTGCGTTGGCTGTGATCATGTGGAGTTGCGGCGATGAAATCCGCACCCTGCTTTTATCAAAATTCACCAAAACACACCACCCCACAAAATAATTCCTTTCAATTCTCGTTTATAGTGTAAATACAATACATTATAAAAATAAAAACGCTATGAAATTCAGATTATTTATAGTGCTTATTGCTGCGGCCACGTTGATGTCATGCTCATCCACCAAGGACAACACACTGGCCTATTTCAAAGACCTGGCAAACAGCACCAACGGCACATTGCCCGACACTCGAGGTGACTACCCCATCCGCATCCAGCCCGATGATGAGTTGGTGATTACCGTCACGTCGGCTGTCCCCGAGGCCACTGCCGCCTATAACCTGCCGATGGACAATCCTGCCACCCGCAGCAGCATCCGCACAACAACCCAACCCCGCTCTCAGACCTATATCGTCGATGACGCGGGATATATTGTGATGCCGCAGTTGGGACGCATTCTGGTCAACGGCAAGACCACCAACGAGATTGCTAACGACATCACAGCGATGGTTGCACGCGACGTCAAGGACCCGCATGTGAGGGTCGATATCGTCAATTTCTCGGTTGACGTGATGGGCGAGGTGCGCGCACCGCAACGTGTTTATTCAGGTCGCCAGAATTTCACAGTGCTCGATGCACTGGCACAGTGTGGAGACCTCACCGAGTTCGGCAAGCGTGACCGCGTCTATGTCATCCGCACCGAGGAAGGGAAGCGCAACTATCAGCGCTTGGACCTCACCAACAGTGATGTGTTCAACTCACCCTATTTCTACCTCAAGCAGAACGACGTGGTCTATGTGGAGCCCAACCAAATCCGTATAGACAATTCCAAGTATAACCAGAACAACGCATTCAAGTTGTCGGTCATTTCAACAGTTGTGAGCAGCGTTTCAGTCATCGCTTCGCTCATCATTGCCCTGACCCGATAATAATCATTCAAGACCAACATGCAAACATTCAATACTCCTCCCACAGCACAACAAGAAGAGCAAATCATTGACTTCGGCGCGTTTATCCGCAAGTACAAGCGCTACTGGTGGTTATTCCTGCTGACGCTGATCACCTGCATGGCTCTCGCGTTTGCCTACCTCAAATTCGCTCAACGAGTCTATAATGTCAAGGCCGTGGTTCTTGTCGCCCAGGATGACAATGCCGCTGGAGCCGGTGCCAATCTGCTCAAGAGCATGAAGCTCATGGGACAAGGCAGCAAAGTGGACGACGAGATGGTCGTGTTCTCGTCCCAGGAACTCTGCACACAGGTTGTCAAGCAACTCAAGCTCAACCGGGCCTACACCGAGGAGAAAAGCTGGTACCAGCCCGATAAGGAGCACTACAACACCTCTCCTGTCGAGGTCATTGCCCCTGAGGAATTCTACGACACCCTGTCATCGTCCATCAAGTTCAAGATTGACGTTAACAAGCAAGGTTTGGCCGACATCCAGGCTAAAAAGGGCAGCAAAGTGCTTGCCAACCTCAAGGGTGCCACATTGCCCACAACGGTCAAGACCAGCTATGGTGTGTTTGCCATTCAAGCGACCGACCATTTCAAGCAGAACAAGAAATACAAAATCACAGCAAGCCTGTACAACAATCAGCTGAGGGGCGAAATCCTGAATCGCCGCATCAAGGTGAAGCTGGCCAACAAGAAGTCCAACGGCATCAATCTGTCGCTGGCCGAGACCAGTGCAGCTCGCGGTAAGGATATCCTCAACAAGCTCATGGAGCTGTACAACGAGCGCGGACAACACGAGAAGGACGAACAAGCCATCAACACCGCCAAGTTCATCGATGAGCGCCTGGCACTCATCTACAAGGGCTTGACCAGTAGCGAGGCCGATATCGAGTCCTACAAGCGCGCGCACAAAATCGTCGACCCCGAGCTGCAAATCAAGACCGCTGTCACCAAACAGCAGCTCGCCGACCAGGCCATCGTCAAACTAGAGACCAAGAAACAGTTGCTCGGCATGGTGCGTGACTTTGTCTCCAACCCCGCCAACAAGCACAGCTACATCCCCTTCGAGGTAGACTCCAGCGCTGCCACCAGCGCCATCAAGGCCTACAACAACCTGCTGGCCAAACGCCAGGAACTGGAGCATTCCGCCCAAGGCGACAATATGGCCCTCAAGCAGATTGACCAGCAAATCGAGACCATGCACTCCAATGTGCTGAAAGGCCTCAACTCCTCAATCAGTGGACTGAACGTCCAGTTGGGCAGGATGCAAAGTCAAGCCAGCCAGACCGCTGGAGACCTGGGCAAGGTTCCCACCGAGGAACGCCAGGCCCGCGAACTGTTGCGCCAACAAGGCATCCAGAACACGCTGTACACCTTCCTGCTCGAGAAGCGCGAGGAGAATGCCCTCGTGCTTGCCGCAACCACGCCCAAGGGCAAGATTGTGGACCATGCCTATGCGCAGCACACGCCCATCAGCCCTAACAGGATGGTGACTCTGGCCTTGGCTCTCCTGGCCAGCATCTTCTTGCCACTGGTGCTGCTCTATCTCAAAGACCTGTTCACCACCAAGTTCTCCAATCAGGAAGAACTCGAGGAGATTTCTCAAGTGCCCTTCATCGGACATATCCATCACAACCGCCACAACACCGAGCTTGTGGTCAAGGACGGCAAGACGTCATCGATTGTGGAGTTGTTCCGCTATATCCGCAACAACCTGCAGTTCCTGCTCAACAAGGAGGACGACAAGGTCATCCTGGTCACCAGCAGCGTGAGTGGCGAGGGCAAATCGTTCATCAGCACCAACATCGCATCCTCGTTCGCACTCCTGGGCAAGCGAGTGGCGCTTGTGGGCATGGACATCCGCTCGCCCAAACTCGCTCAGATGCTCGACCTCAACGAGATGCCTGGTGTGACCTCCTATCTGTCACGCAGCGATGTCACTCTCGACCAAATCGCACAGGAATGCAAGGAAGTGAAAGGCATGGACGTGTATGTCGGCGGAGCCATTCCCCCCAACCCGTCAGAGCTGTTGCTGGGCGACCGTGTGAAGGACTTCTTCCGCGACCTGCGCGAGCAGTATGACGTGATTATCGTCGACTCGGCACCTGTGGCCATGGTGAGCGACAGCTTCGCCCTGGACAAGTACAGCAATGCCACCGTCTATGTGACCCGCGCCAACTACACCAAGCGCAATCACATCAAGTTCATGAACCGCATCGCTGCCAACAAGCAGCTCAAGAACATGTGCGTCGTGATCAACGATACCAAGCCGACCGGCGACAACACTTACGGCTACGGTATCAGCGACTCCAAGGACGATAAATAATCCTTACGCACCCAGATGGATCGAGCGCTCATATTCGTCACCCTGGCTTGCGTGCTGGTGTTCTTTATCGCACGCGAAGGCAAGCGCATGACCCGTGAGCGCCTGTATGAAATCATCATCGCCATCTACACTTTCTCGTGCTGTTTTACCCGCCTTTATCTGCCTGTCTTCAAAGCAGCCACCGAGACCGAAGGCTCTTTTGGTGCCAGCCTTGCAATCTGGCCTTTCTACGCCCTGTCAGTGGTGTTGATTTGGATTGTGGCGCAACGCAAGCAGTGGCGAATACGACGTCCAAACATCTGGCTGTTCTTCGTTTTCACGGGATATGCCGCCTACACGCTCTTGAATCCGTATGACGTGTCGCGCGCCCAGACGGTGGTTGCAGTCTTTTACCTGCTGACGTTTGCCGTGTTCATGTATCTGTTTGCCAACAGTTTCACGGTCAAGAATGTGGTCAACGGCATTTTCATGGGATTGGCAGTGACAGTGGTGCTGCATTTTTTCCTGGCCTTGCTCTTCCCCGTGCTGGACATGGAGCCCGCCATCAAACTGTTTGACAGCGAGGCCAAGACTCGCAACGATGACCGCGCCGGTGCCGTGGGCACCATGGGCCACCCCAACATTCTGGGCACCTACGCATCCTACTACTTCGGCTTCTTTGTCGCATGTTTCATCACTAACTACAAGCGACGCCTGAGCGGCATACTGATAGTGCTCACCTTCCTGGTGATTGTGTTCAGTGCAAGCCGCAGCGCCCTTGCTGCAGCGGCATTCTCACTGGTGATGATTGTCGTTTTCTATGTGTATCGTCGTTACAAACTGCTGAGTTTCCAAAGTGTTCTCAAGGGTATCGTACCGCTGGGCATTGTCATCGCGTTGTTGCTGACCGGACCGTTGAATTTCCTGTTCAGCGATGTGGAGAACCTCGACGAGATGACTACCTCGCGACTGATGCACTATTACTGCGGCTATGAGATTTTTGAAGACCACCCGCTGGTTGGCGTCGGATTAAATGCCCACTTGAACTATCTGGTCGAGAACGGATCGGCGATGATGTTTGAGCAGATTTTTGACGCCGCCGACATTTTCCAGCCCGAGGAATTCATGTTCTCGCACCCCATCCACAACATCTGGATCATTCTCATCGATGAGTTGGGACTTATCGGATTCTTGCCTATTCTGGGATTTGTGTTTTGGTATATCGCGACATTCAAGCGACGAACCAGAGTGTCCCGCAACCGCTATTATAATATTTTGAACATTACGGGTCTGGGCATCATTTGTTGCTTGCTCGTACAAGGTAACAGTGACTGGGCACCGCTCACGCCGCTCATCCTGAACTTGTCGCTCATGTTCATCGCATTGTCGCTCAACCGCCATTATGCCGCAGAGGAATATCCCGAATTTGAGTCAGTTGAGGCATTCAAGCGCCGCCAGCTCGCCGAGCGGGCCAGCAAAGAAGAGACGGACGATGCCCTTGAAACGCAGCCGGTATGAGAAACGCTTCGCAACACATATTGTTTCTCGCCACCGAATACGACGCGCCCGGCATGCGCCCCTATGCCCGCACCATCATCAACACCTTGTGGCAAGAGGGCGACCATGTGCTCATCGTGAGCCGCTACGGAGCCGACACGGCTTTTCCAGAAATCCCAGCCGAAAACATCACTTGGATTGACTATCCGACATCACTGAAGGATAAAGCCGTCTTCCGCTTTTACCCGTCACGGGTGACGCGCGCCATCAACGAAATCATTTATCAAAACGGAATCACCCTCATCTATTCGCTCACAGAGGAACTGATACTGGCAGACAGCATCAACAGGATTCAAAGCCACATCCCGGTGCTTTACACCGTGCATGACGCGACATTCCACGACTACAAGTCGAGCAATCCCATCCGGTGGCTCAAAGACCGTTTCATCATCGCACGGCCACAGCGACTGATGCTCAAGCGCACCCATCTGCAAGTCACCAACAGCCATGAGCAACAACAGCTCATTTTGGAGCGGTTCCCCTATCACCAGGTTCATTATGCACCCTTCCCCACCCTTGTCAACGACGCGATTGCAAGTGGAAACAAAAAAGTGGATGAATTAAAAGCCGTGGACGATGGTTATATCCTGTTTTTTGGCACGCTTCATCTGTATAAGGGTGTCCATCTGCTCTATGACGCCTATCTCTCCCATCCCGACTTGCAGTCACGGCAATTGGTCATTGCGGGCTCTAAGGACATTTACTTCGACCGCCGCGCTGACGAGCCTGGCGTGACCTTCATCAACCGATTCATTGATGATAGCGAGTTGCAAGACCTGTTTGAGCGTGCAGCAGTGGTAGTTTATCCCTATATCTCGGCTACTCAGAGTGGCGTGACCTCGATTGCCAGTTACTTCGGCAAGCCGATGGTGGTCAGCGACCTGCCTTTCTTTAAAGAGACTTGCGAAGGCTTTCCCGGGATTGAATTCTTTAAAGCGGGCGACAGTGATGCCCTCGCCACAGCCATCACGCGCGCCGTGAGCAACCCGGCTCCCACCCGTTCCATCTACGACAGCCAGTTCACGCCGCAGGCGCTCAATTCAACCCTCAACACCATCATCTCCCAAGCGCTTAATGCCTGATGCGCGACACCACGTCGCGGGTGAATTCCCTGGCGCCCCGCGCGTTCAGATGAACCCCGTCTGCAAAATAGGCATTGTTGTGCAAGTACTTCGGATCGTTGGAGTAATCCATGAAGGGGATATTGCGCTCCCGGCACATCTCTTTCACTGGCTCGAGCAGAGTCGTGTCCATACCGTTCCAGCACGGCGACACCACCATGATAACATCGATTCCTTGGGCTTCGTCAAGCAACTTGCCCAGATAGGACAATTTTAAGGGGTCAAATTCGGCCTTAAGGCCAGATTGTCCGTCGCTCACGCGCATCGTGTCCATTTCCTCGTCCAGCGGCCTGAAACCGTTGATGCCCTCGTCTTGCATGGGATGGATGCAGTCGGTCAGCATCTGGATGAAGCGCGAGTTATAGCGGTACATCTGGCTCAACATCTTGTATTTCTCGCTGCCATCGACCGACTCAAAGATTTCGGCAATGCCATCCTGATCGTAGTACGGACGCAGCCATCCCAGATACTTGCGGTTGTCCTCGCCGGCAAGCAGGTCATACTCAGGCATCACATCATAGATGATGACTTTGGGACGGTATCGCTGCAAGATGATGTGGCAACGGCCATAATTGAGAATAGCGCCGTTACCGTCCTGACCACAGTTATAGCAGCTCATGCCCGTCAGGCTGTCAATCACAGTTGGATCATAGTGATGGATCGCGCGCGAGGAGCCCATCACCAGGATATCCTCGCTGGTGCCATTGCAGATGTACTCGTTACGGGCCGTGTCGCCACCACGGGCCAGACCTGTCAAACGTGAGCACACCAGTCCCACCAGCACGTCAATGAGCGCGATGATGAGCAGGAACAGCAATATTTTGACAAGATGCTTTTTCATGATTCAAAACTTGGCATAAATGAACTGGTCGGCGCTGAACACACCACAGAGCATAATCATCACAAGGGTGAGTATAGCGGCAATCCACCGCACCGCCGCCCGTCGGTTTTCCAGCAGCAGGAAACGGCCTGGGTGGAACTCGTCGGTAAAGTCCTTGACAAACAGCATCCCGACGCCCATAGCCATGAGCAGCAGGTCGGTCTTGGTCGACAGGAAAACGGAATGAGGGAGAGACGGATCAAATATCCGGCTAATGACCTGGCAGGCATCGCCCAGCGTGGGCATGCGGAAGAAAATCCAAGCGAAATTGACAATCAGGAAAGTCACAACAATCTTGACCGTCTTGCCAATGATGCCGTAGCGACACCGCTGCTGACCGAGCATTTTCTCGATGATTTGGCAGACGCCGTGCATGATGCCCCAGACGATGAATGTCCAGTTGGCGCCATGCCAGATGCCGCTCACCAGGAAGGTTACAAAGATGTTCCAATAGTTGCGCACGCGGGAGCAACGGCTGCCGCCCAGAGGGATATAGACATAGCCCTTTAGCCAGGTGGATAGCGAGATGTGCCAGCGGTGCCAGAAGTCGGTCACGCTCACGGCGAAATAGGGGCGACGGAAATTCTCGGTCAGTTCAAAGCCGAGTGTCTTGCCCACACCGATGGCCATCAACGAGTAACCCGCAAAGTCGGCATAAATCTGTATCGTGTACAACAGGCTGGCGACAAAGCACGACAGGCCCGTGTAGTTCATGTAGTTAGGCAAGACCGTATCGACATAAAGCGCCACACGGTCGGCAACGACCACCTTCATGAACATGCCCCACAGAATCATGCGCAAGCCCTGGGTGACCTTGACACGGTCATACTGCGGGCGCAATGCCTTCAACTGCGGTATCACGAGCGAGGCTTTGTTGATGGGACCCGACACGATGCTCGGGAAGAACGAGATGAAGAGGGCATAGGTGAGGAAGTCCCTCTCGGCCTCCTGGCGCTTGTAATAGACATCAAACAGATAGCCCAACGCTTGGAAAGTGAAAAACGAGATGCCGAGGGGAATGGCCCAGTTCAGCCCGGGCAAGTTGAAATGCAGCCCCACCAGCGATAGGCCTTGGGTGACGCTCTCGTTAATGAAATTGTAATACTTGAACACCAGCAGTGGCAGCAATGCCAGCAACACGCTCGCTACCAGCAGGACTTTCGGCCTGCCCCCCCGACCAGGTGTCTGGCCTGTAGAGACGCAAAATTTTGCGTCTCCTGTTTTGTCGAGCGCCAAGGCCGCCCCATAGGTCACTGCGGTCACACCCAACAGAATCATCACATAGGCTGGTTTCCACTGCAGGTAGAGCAGGTAACTCACCACCAGCAGGAACACGTTGCGTGCCTTGCAGTACCGAGCCGGTATGGCATAGTACAGCAAGAAGATGCAAGGGAACAGCACTATGAAACTCAGTGAGTTGAAAAGCATCGGCCGAACGGTTGGATGGTTAACGAGAGGCAAAGGTAGGGATTTTTTTAGATAAGAGATAAAAGATGAGAGATAAAAGATAAGAGATAAGAGATGACAGGTATCAAATAAGAGATGAGTCGCTCTGGTGATGTATTTGCTGATTTGTAAAATAAACATTACCTTTGTGACGGAGTCTAACCGATAAAAATGGAATGACGATGAAACAGTTCTTGAAATACGCCTATCTGATTGTTCTTGCGTGCTTGATGGCCTTGACAGGGCAGGCACGTACCTATAACATCAATGTCAACTCCAGCCGTGGAGACTTGACGCAGAGCCTGCGTAACGACTGCGCGCGTGCCGGCTACAACGACACCGTGGTGATTACCTTCGGCCCTGGCACTTATACCATTAGCGGCACCATCCGCTTGCAGTGCCACACTGTCATCAAGGGTGCCGGGCGCGACAAGACGACCATCTTGCTCGACAATGGCAGTGACAGACCGGGTTTCAAGGCCTTCACTGATGACACTTTCTTCCGCATCACAGGCACGTTGAGGAATTCGATTGCCGTGTCGATCAGCGACCTCTCCTTCAGGCTCAAGGAGCACAAGGGCATCTGGTGGGAAGGAAAGGGCATTGAGCGCTATGCCGTGAAGATTTATCATGGCAAGCGTGTCGACATCCGTGATGTGGACAGTTATCTGGACAATGCCAATATCACCAACTTCAACATGCACGTTTGCTCCAACGTCACTGTCACGGGTTGCACCATCTCCAACTATAATAATGGTGAGACGGGCGGTTGCCTGTGGATTCGTGGCGAGATGCACAATGTCTCGGTCAAGAACAACAAGTTCTACAAGTATGGCAAGGACGAGACGCTTGCCATCTTTGACCGCGTGGTCGATAATACCGATAAATACGTTAGGGGTAAAGCCAGCCGCTCCGACATCTTCATCGAGGACAACGAGTTCTACTATGGCGGTTACAACGGCAAGAACAAGATGAATCCCGAGGCCAACTGTGGCATGGTATTCTCACTGTTCACCGACCAACTGCAGTCCAGGGACAAGTGCGTGACGCGCAATTTCCACCTGCGTAACAACAAGTTCTATGTCAACGAGGTAACCACTCGCTGCATCTACGTGGGCTTTGATCCGGCCGACGAACACCACGACATCTATATTGAGAACAATGAAATTATCAACGGCGAGATTGCCCGCGACTACAGGTTCTACCACAAGGACATCGAGATTCATGACCTGAGCAACTGCGGCGATACCATCCATATCGTTGGCAATAACGTCCGCAACAAGGCTCTCGTGCTCAACAGCAGCGGCACCACCGGCTACATGTTCCTGCAGACGCGCGGCGGTATCATCAAGATGGATAACAACACGATTGTCAACGAGGTGACCCGCAACAGGTATGACGGTAAGCCCTACGGCGCGCAGCTGGTGTGGTGCCAGTTCGAGGGCGGTGATGTCACCATGACCAACAACGTGTGCAAGGGCCTGGCCTATGTCGCCTATGTGGGTGGTGGCGAGGGCACACTGCTGTTCAAACTGAATGCCAACAACAACTACTTCGAGGGTGATACCCGCATCTATAGTCACAAAATCAAGGAGATGCAACTCAATTTCACGGGCAACACCTTCAAGAGCAATAACAAGAACTTCTTCTTGCAGGAGTTCGCGCCCAAGGGCAGCGTCGTGTTCAATTACAACAATGTCACGGTCACCCCTGGCGGCGGTGAGTTCATGACTCACTGGGGCAAGAACAGCACCAACTCGATGCGTTTTGACCTCCTGGAACTCAAGGGTAATGTGTTCAAGGGTGTGAAAAGCGAAAAGGAAATGTTGCGCAATGTCACCAATGTGAAGAAGCGCAAGGTGAGCCGAAACACCATCACAAGGTGAGGTCGCGCGGCTGGTCGAGTGTCTTGATGACACGGGCCGGCACGCCGCCCACTACCGTGTTGGCCGGCACGTCTTTCACCACGAGGGCTCCGGCCCCGATGAGCACGTTGTCGCCCACCGTGACGCCGCCCAGCACCTTGGCGCCGCAGCACACCTCCACGTTGTTGCCGATGACCGGAGCGCGCAACTCGTGGTCATAGCCCAAGGTCACATGGTGGTAAATCTTGCAGTTCTCGCCGATGGATTGTGCCGAGATGATGCTGCTGAAGCCGTGTTGGATAATCAGTCCGCCACCGATGTCGGTCGTGGTGATATACAGGTGCTGCATGGGGCGCAGCCACCAACTGAACAGCAGTCGCGCGATGCCCATGCGGCGATACAGCACCGAACGGTATTCGGGATAATTGGCAGCAAGATAGGACATCCCCACAAGGTTGTCGCTCACGTGACGCCAGCGCGTCCACTGCTTGCGATCGGCCGTTGCCAGCCTACGTCCACCGGGACTCATCACGCCCCACATCAGTGCCGCCACGGGCAACATCAGGTATCCACGCAGTTTAAACAACTTTTCTCGCATAGTGATTACTCTTTATTCTATAGGCAGATGGCAAAATTACACTTATTTTCCCGATTCCCCAACATGCCGGCGCCTAAAAGTGCGGCAACGTGTGTAAAACCGCCCTGGATGTCCAAGATTCTCGAGAGACCATACAATAAATGCCCTTAACAGTTGTTTAAGATATATAAGGTGTACCGATTGACAAACTTGAATGTGATGAGAAATACCCTGTTATTTGTCTTGTTGATGATGGTGTCATCATCGTTTTGTCTGCGTGGCCAGAGCGGACTGCGGCCTCGCGGTGACGTGAACCGAGACTGGGAAGTCAGTCTCGCCGACTTGAATGCTCTGCTTGATGACGTGTTGCAGGGTACAGCCTATCACCCATTCTACACCTATGATCACGACATCAATGGGGACCATGAAATCAACATCGCCGATATCAATGTCCTCATTGACGGACTGCTGGGAGCTGAACTGCCACCCATGCCGTCTTACTCGGGCACGCTGCCCGTGATGTATATCAACACCGAGGGTCACCGCGACATCGTCAGCAAGGAGGAATACTTGCAAGCGCAATGGTGGCTCGATGCTATGGGTATCGAAGGCTATCAATCCGTTGGCTCAGCACAACATCCGTTAGGGATGCAGATCAAGGGACGCGGCAACTACACTTGGAGCGATTGCGACAAGAAGCCTTTCAGGCTGAAGCTAGACGAGAAGCAAGCCCTGTTGGGGATGAAATCAAACCGTCATTGGGTTTTGTTGGCCAATGCCTTCAGCTGGCAAGGACAGATTGAAAATACACTCCCCTACGAAATAGGGCGCCGAATGGGCATGGCATGGAATCCTCACATGGAGCCTGTTGAAGTGGTGCTCAATGGCCAATACATCGGGCTGTATTTCCTGACCGAAAAGATTCGCGTGGAAAAAGACCGCGTCAACATCATCGAGCAGAAGGATAATGAGACCGACTCAACCAAAGTGACTGGGGGCTGGTTGCTCGAAATCGATAACTACACAGAGCCTGGCAACATCACCTTTACCGAGGGTAACGGCACACCCTTCTGGGTCACAGTTCAGTCGCCCGAGATACTGAGCGACGTCCAGCGCGACTACATCACCGATTTCTTGACAACAGCTGATTCTGCTATCTATGACATTGACAAATCGAGTACAGCTTGGGAAGAATACATCGATATCGACTCTCTCGCCATCTATTATATCGTACAGGAAATCGCCCACAATCTTGAAGCTTTTAACGGAAGTTGTTACATGCACAAAAACCGTGGCGAAAACACCAAACTCATATTTGGCCCTATCTGGGACTGCGACCACTCCTATTACGACACAAAGGGCGATGCTCAGTTTGATTATTTCATCTACGAGAACTTACCCTCTAACTGGCATTCCAGATGGATTGGTGAAATCGCCAAATTCCCTAATTTTCAGTTAAAGGTGCGGCAGTATTGGAAGCATTTCTATGAGGATGTTTATCCATCCATCGACCCTTATCTTGATGGTTTTATCGCAAAGATTGGACTGGCTGGGTTTTATGACTACATACGCTGGCCCCAATATGACTGCAATAACAACCTTCGCTATCGTCTCGAAAATTACGGACGCCCCTTCTTCCACCAGAAAGTTGCCTGGCTACAATCGCAGTGGGGTTTAGACGAATAAAGTCATTTAGGCAGGAACGAGGGTAGTATCCTCTTCATGACCAAAATCTTAGGATATTCCCCCACAAATTTATTTCGGCGTTTTATCACATTCCCCACAAATTTATTCGCAAAGTTGCTGGCGGGTGGTGGCGGCAATTGTGTTCCAATCGTATTCTTCAAGGTTATAATGCTGCGGCTCATCTGGTGAGTCAAGCAAACTGGTGATGGCGGTGCATAGGGAATCAACGTCCTTGACGGTGAAGTAATCCTCTTCGGGTAAATCGACCTGACGGGTGCCTGGGATGTCGCTGCACAGGATGGGCAAGCCATAGGCCATCGCCTCGAGCAGCACCATCGGGAAGCCCTCGTTGACCGACGGCAATACCAGTGCACGTGCATGGCTGTAGAGTTGGCGCAGGTCCTCGCCCGAGGTGAAGCCCGTGAAAATCACCTTTTTGCCTGTATCAAGTTTTTCTAATTGCTCGCGATAAGCACTGTCGTGGTCGCTGGCGCCTGCGATGACCACCTGTGTCACTTGGGACAAGCGGTTAGCCGCTTCGACAAGGTATTCGAGGCCTTTCTCGGGCGTGAGGCGTCCCACAGCGAGCAGATATTCTCCCTGACGGATGCCGTGCTTCTCAAGAAATGAGGTGGACTCGCTGCGCGTGACGGGGTCGATGCCGTTAGGGATGAAGACGCTCTTGTCGAGGGCGCCGCATTTCTCCATCTGGTACTTGTTGACGAAGATGACGCGGTTGCTGAAGTGGAGAGAAATTTTCTCGCACTGCCTGAGCAGCCATCGGGAGGGAGCGTTCCACTTGCTGTGCTCGTAGTTGGGGCTGTGGTAGGTGAGCACCACGGGCAGACCCATCAACCGCAACAGCGGGGCGAACATACCTGGCCCGATATTGTGGATGTGCACCACATCGGGGCGGTGAAACGCGATGTGCAGCACGCTCAACAGGGTGTGCCACACAGCCTCAAAACCCTTGACGCGGGTCGAGGGCAGGTCGATGTATTCAATGCTGGGAAACTGTTGAGCCGATCGCTCGGTCAAGTAAGCGCGACGGCGGTAGAGCCTCACGTGGGCATCCCTCATGTGGGTATAAAGAAAATAGCTGTGAACTTCCACGCCACCCTGTATGCCAGGGAACCCGCGTGTGCCGATCACCGCTATCGTCTTCATTTTAGTTTTCAGTTAAAGTCTCAACTTCTAACTTCTAACTCCTAACTCCTAACTCCCGTTAGTCCCAGCAGATGTCCTGGCCCTTGCGAGTGCGCCACTTGTTCTTGATGATCCACTTGATGGGGACCCAGGGACGGCGCACCATATCGTGGCGCTCGGTGACGATGAAGGTGCAATTGCGCTTGCAGTTGCGCACCTTTTCCATCGCCTCCTTGGCTTTATCGCTGTTCATGATGTTCTCGAGAGAATCCTCCTTGATGTTGCCGATAATCCACTCTTCACCACTGCCGTTACAAGGAGTGACATTGCCCCACGGGTCGATGAAGAAGAAATCGCTCAACGCGCCACAAGGCGGACGATACTCGTCGGTGTCGCCACGCAGACGGCGGTGAATCGAGCGGTTGAAGTAGGCACGACCGTAATCCTTGAGGCGGTCCTTCAAGTGGCGGCGCTTGCTGGTGAGCAAAGCCTTGACGAACAGCTCATGCTGACGCAGTGCTTCCTCGCTCTCAATCTGATTGTCATCCTTGTGGAAATACCACGAATTGTGCACGGCCGAGTTACCCAGTTCCACATCGAGGGCGACACACAGGTCGTAGAGATGGAGCAGATCCTTGTAGTTGTCCGGCGAAATGACCACCGAGAAACCGATGTTCTTGCACTTGGTCTTCTTCAACTCCAAAATGGTGCGCAAAGCATGGTCAAAGCCGTCCTTGATGCCGCGTTTGGTGTCGTTGATTTTGGGCAATCCCTCAACACTGACGCGGATAAGGATATTGGGATATTTATTGGCGAGTTCAACGATTTTCTCGGTATTGTAACCGTTGGTACTCAGCTCCAACAGACGGGATTTGGGATATAGGATTTCAAAAATCTTATCGATATCACGACGCAACGTAGGCTCTCCGCCCGTGATGTTGATGCGCAACCCCGCAGGCAGACTCTCATAGTAGGAGGCGTCTATTTCTTCGTTCGGACTGGTCTGAAATTTCCAGATGTTGCACATGTTACACTGCGCATTGCATCTGAAAGTCGTGATCAGACTGCCCTGAATCACATTCTTCATTGCTATCGTCAATAAGTCTTTACAATAATTTAACTAAACTAATAGCAAAATATTGTGCAAAGGTAATAAAAAAACGTAACGGGAAAATCAAATGTGGTAAATATTGTGCATCAACTCATCCAGATGCGCTTTGGGGCTGAAGCGCTCAAGTGCCTTGGCAGCAATTTCGGTGTGATTCCACTGGCGCGTCATCGACATGGAGATGGCTGTCTCAAGCGTCTCTTTGTCATAGGGTTGGAAGACGATGCCGTTAGCGCTGTCGATGAGTTCAGGAATGCCTCCCATGTTGGAACCGGCAACAGGAGTTCCGGCACACAACGACTCGACAACACTCAGGGGGTTATTCTCATACCACTGCGACGGCACGATGCTGAATCTCGCCCCCGCTAACAGGCGTGCCACATCGGGTGCGTCGAGCATCCCCATGAACTCGATGTTGGGACAGTCGGCATACTTGATGCGCATGGCGGGTTCCAAAGTGCCGCTGCCTGCGACCTTGATGCGATAAGGCAAGCGCGAGGCCACTTCCAACAGGTCATCAATGCCCTTTTCGGCAGACAAGCGCCCCACAAAGCAATAATAATCCTCGCGCTGGTTGGTGGTATCAATGGCTTGATACTGTTTAAGTTTCACAGGGTCAAGGAAGTTGTTCAGCACCTTGATTTTGTCGGGGTTAAAACCAGCTTCACGCATCTTCAGCGCCATGAACTCACTGGGGCAGATGAAAAGGTCGGTATTTTTCTCCAACTTGCTACGGCTCCACTTGACCGCTTCGAGCCAACCCACCACACTGGCGGGCAGTGATTCCTTCATGCACCGGTTAGCGACAACTCCCAACTTGGATCCACTGAAACATTTCTCGCAGGGTTTTCCTCCCAACAGGCAATCATAACGCGGGCACAAAAGTTTGTAATCGTGCAACGTCCACACGACACGAATGCCACGCTTGTGGGCCAATTCCCCCACCACAGGCGAAAGATAGCTGTGGATGTTGTGCATGTGCACCACATCGGGCTTGAAATCATCGAGCACGGCCTCGAAACGCTCGCAAATGTCGCCCTTGCCAAGCGTGCGCTGCAGGGCGCGCCACTGGTTGCCCATGCCTCCGCCAAAGGTCACACGGCTGGCAAAGCGGTCTTGATAATGGGCCGGCAGGTTCTGCGGGTACTCCATGGCAAACACCTGAGCCTCCACGCCGTTCTCACGGAGCAGAGCCTCGGTGTTGAGGACAACGACGCAGTCGCCGCCTCGGGGATAGTAAAACTTATTGACCAAGAGTACACGTTTCACCATAGGCAAACATTCACTTGTTGTTTCACTAGTATAACGCAACAACAAGCTGATTATTTTTCAAGAACAGGATTTTATCTTTCCAAAAGTCTAATGACCTTAACGTCCTTAAGGACCTTAAAGACTTTAGAGACCCTAAGGCCTGAAAAAAATATCACACGTTGAAGCGGAACACGACGATGTCGCCATCCTGCATGACATACTCCTTGCCCTCGATGTGCATCTTGCCAGCTTCCTTAACGGCGGCCTCGCTGCCGTAGTGGATATAGTCTTCATACTTGATGATCTCGGCACGGATGAAGCCACGCTCAAAGTCGGTGTGGATGACACCGGCACACTGCGGTGCCTTGCTGCCGCGACGGAAGGTCCATGCCCTTACCTCCTTGGGGCCGGCGGTGAGGAAGGTCTCGAGGTTCAACAGGGCATAGGCCGACTTGATGATGCGGTTCACACCGCTCTCCTTCAAGCCCAGTTCATCCAGAAACATCTGGCGCTCCTCGTAGTCTTCGAGTTCGGCAATCTCGCTCTCGGTCTGAGCGGCCACTACCAGTATCTGGGCATTCTCGTCCTTGACAGCTTCGCGCACGGCATCGACATAGGCGTTACCGTTCACGGCACTCTTGTCATCGACATTGCACACATAGAGCACCGGCTTGTTGGTCAGCAGGAACAACTCATGAGCGATTTTCTCCTCATCCTTGTTGATCAGTTCCACTGTGCGGGCACTGTGTCCCTGCTCCAGAGCCTCCTTGTAACGCTTCAGCACCTCATATTGGGCCTTGGCTTCACGGTCGCCACCGGTCTGAGCCTGCTTCTGCACACGGCTGATGCGGCTCTCGATGGTTTCCAGGTCACGCAATTGCAGCTCCATGTCGATAATCTCCTTGTCGCGCACAGGATCCACGGTGCCGTCAACATGGGTCACGTTTTCGTCATCAAAGCAACGCAGCACATGGATGATGGCATCTGTCTCACGGATGTTGCCCAGGAACTTGTTGCCCAAACCCTCGCCACGGCTGGCACCCTTGACCAGACCCGCTATATCCACGATCTCGACCGTAGTGGGCACGATGCGTGCGGGATTCACCAACTTTGCGAGTTCGTTGAGACGTTCATCGGGTACGGTGATGACACCCACATTGGGCTCGATGGTGCAGAAAGGGAAATTAGCCGACTGCGCCTTGGCATTCGACAGGCAGTTGAATAGGGTTGATTTTCCCACGTTGGGCAACCCCACGATTCCACATTGTAATGACATAGTCTATATCTTGTTTTGTTTTTATTCCAGCCTGCAAAGGTAGTCATTTCCCTGCACTTAACCAAACAATGCGGGCAATGCAATCGGTTGCATAGATTTTTTCCACTTGCACCACATTATTTATAATAAAATTAAAGGCTATTGTGTTATTTTTGTAGGTGCTTAACCCGATTAGAATAAAATTATCACATAAACATAAAAATCAACGATTATGAAAACTAAACCGGATTTGAAATTCAACCAGCTGTGGAACATCAGCTTCGGCTTCTTCGGGGTGCAAATTGCCTATGCGCTGCAGAGCGCTAACATCAGCCGCATTTTTGCCACGTTAGGTGCTGACCCTCACAACTTGAGTTATTTTTGGATTCTGCCTCCCTTGATGGGTATGGTGGTGCAGCCGTTGGTAGGCTACTTCAGTGACAAAACGTGGTTGGGCCGCTGGGGCCGCCGCATCCCTTATCTGCTGATTGGAGCCCTTGCCGCGGTTATCGTGATGTGCCTGCTTCCCAACGCGGGTTCATTCGGCCTGACCGTTGCCGGCGCAATGATTTTCGGCTTGATTGCCTTGATGTTCCTTGACACGAGCATCAACATGGCGATGCAGCCTTTCAAGATGATGGTGGGCGACATGGTCAACGAGAAACAGAAAGCCAAAGCCTACTCAATCCAGTCGTTCCTGTGCAACGCCGGCTCACTGGTGGGCTACATCTTCCCGTTCTTGTTCACTGCTATCGGCATCGCCAATATCGCCCCTGAGGGTGTAGTTCCCGATAGTGTGAAGTGGTCTTTCTATGTGGGTGCCGCCATTCTCATCCTGTGTGTCATCTACACCATCAGCAACGTGAAGGAATACACTCCTGCTGAAATGGCCGAGTTTAACGCTGCAGCTAATGCCGAGGGCGGAAGCGAGCAAGCGACCACCGAGATGAGTCCCGCTCAAAAGAAACACGCCTACAAGGTGTTCTTTGAGGTGGGTTTGGTACAGTTCTTCTGCTGGGCAGCCTTCATGTACATGTGGACCTACACCAACGGCACTATCGCCCACACTGTATGGGGCACTACCGACGCTGCCAGCGAGGGTTATCAGCTGGCCGGCAACTGGGTGGGTATCCTCTTTGCAGTGCAGGCCATCGGCAGTGTGCTGTGGGCAATGGTACTGCCGCAGTTCAAGAACATCAAAGTGGCCTATGCCTTGAGTCTTGTTATCGGTGGCATCGGTTTCGCCATGGTTCCCTACATCCACAACCAGTACCTGCTGTTCGTGCCCTACTTCCTGATTGGCTTCGCTTGGGCCGCCATGCTCGCCATGCCGTTCACCCTTGTCACCAACGCCTTTGAGGGCAGCAGCCGCATGGGTACCGCCCTGGGACTGTTCAACTGCACCATCTGCTTGCCGCAGATCATCGCAGCAGCCTTGGGTGGCGTGTTGCTGGCCGCTATGGGCAGCGTTCAGGGCAACATGCTCCTGTTAGCCGGCATCCTGCTCATCGTGGGCGCCATATGCGTCTTCATCATCGAGGATAAAAAACACAAAAACTAAAAAACCATAATCAATCATGAAAGTAAGATTCAATGTCGAGTACAACACCATCTATGGTGAGAATCTGGTACTCAATATCGTGAACACCGCCAATGGCGAGAAACTGACAAGCCATGTCATGAAACCCGCCAGCGACAAGGTGTGGAAATGCGACCTTGATATACCCGCAAAGGCTGGTCATGTCGACTATTTCTACAGCGTTGAGCGCGACGGCAAGGAGATGCGCCACGAGTGGACCGTGGTCCCCCACCGTCTGGACTTGAACGCATCTAAAGCCAACAGATATTTCACCTATGACCACTGGAATGACATGCCTGATGACAGCTATCTCTACAGTTCGGCTTTCACCGACTGTGTAGCATTGCGCAAGCATCAGGCTGTCCCCAAGTGCAAGTATGCCACCATCGTGCAACTCAAGGTGCGCGCACCCCAGTTGCGCACTGGCGAGACGCTTGCTGTTGTCGGCAACGAGCCCATCCTGGGTGACTGGAACGAGTCCAAGGCCCTCAAGATGACTGAACACAGCAACAACGAGTGGGTCATCTCGCTCGACGGCACCGCATTCAAGAAAGCGTTTGTCGAATTCAAGTTCATCATCATGGGCGGCAAGGGAAAAACCGCTATTTGGGAGACCGGTGACAACCGCACCGTTTTGCTGCCGGTGCTGAAAGACAGTGAGCACATCGTTTATGAACTGCAACAGGCCTATTTCCCGCTCTATCCCGTCAAACTGGCAGGCACCGTGGTGCCCATCTTCTCGCTGCGCAGCGAGGACAGCTTCGGTGTGGGCGATTTTGGTGATCTCAAGAAGATGGTGGATTGGGTGGCAAGCACTGGCCAGCGCGCCCTGCAGGTGCTGCCCATCAACGACACCACCATCACGCACACATGGAGCGACAGCTACCCCTATAACAGCATCAGCATCTACGCGCTGCACCCGCAGTACATGGACTTGCGCCAACTGCCCAAACTCGCCGACAAGAAACGTGCCGCCGAGTTCGAGAAACTGCGCAAGGAGCTGAATGCACTCCCGCAGATTGACTATGAGCGTGTGAACAACGCCAAGCGCGAGTACATCAAATTGTTGTTCGATCAGGAAGGTGCCGAGGTGCTCAAGAGTGATGAGTTCAAGGAGTTCTTCGCTGCCAACCAGGACTGGCTGGTGCCCTACGCCGCATTCTGCCACTATCGTGACATGTACGGCACATCGACGTTCTCAAAGTGGCCCACACATCACACCTTCACTGATGAGGAACGTGCCACCTTGGAGAATCCCCGCACTAAGGCTTACAAAGAGGTTAGCCTGTGGTACTATGTGCAGTATTATCTGGACAAGCAGATGCACAGTGCCCACGAGTACGCCCAGAGCAAGCATGTCATCCTCAAGGGTGACATCCCCATCGGCATCAGCCGCGACAGCGTGGAGGCTTGGGTCGAGCCCAAGTACTTCAACCTCAATGGGCAGGCTGGCGCTCCACCCGATGCCTTCTCGACCAACGGTCAGAACTGGGGCTTCCCGACCTATAACTGGGACGTGATGCTCGCCGACGGTTGCCAGTGGTGGGTAAAACGCTTCCGCAAGATGGCGCAGTACTTCGATGCCTACCGTATTGACCATGTGCTGGGATTCTTCCGCATTTGGGAAATCCCCATCAATGCCGTTCACGGTTTGTTGGGCCAGTTCTCACCCTCGCAGGGCATGAGTGCCGACGAAATCCGCAGCTATGGCCTGAACTTCCAAGAGAAGCTGATGACCGAGCCGTTTATCGCCGACTGGGTGCTGGACCGCATCTTCGGCAAGTGGGCCAACACCGTGCGCGAGAAATATGTCGAGCGCGTGCATGACGATATCTACCGCATGAAGCCTGAGTTTGACACCCAACGCAAGGTGGAAGCTGCCTTCCAAGGCAAAAACAGTGATGACGACATCTGGATCCGTGACGGCCTGTACGCACTCATCAGCGACGTGCTGTTCGTGCGCGATCGCAAGAATCCGGCCCTGTACCATCCGCGCATCTCGGTGCAGTTCGACTTCATCTACGAGGCGCTCTACGACAACGACAAGGCAGCCTTCAACAAACTCTACAACGAGTACTACTACCACCGCAACAACGACTTCTGGTATCACGAGGCGATGAAGAAACTGCCCAAACTGGTGCAGGCTACCCGCATGCTCGTGTGTGCCGAGGACCTGGGCATGGTGCCCGACTGCGTGGCATGGGTGATGAACGAGTTGCGCATCCTGAGCCTCGAAATCCAGTCGATGCCCAAGGACAACCACATCAAGTTCGGCAACCTCAATGCCAACCCCTATCGCAGCGTGGCGACCATCTCGACCCACGACATGCCCACAATGAGGCAGTGGTGGGACGAAGACTGGGACCGCACCCAAGAATACTACAACACCTCGTTGTGGCGCGGCGACGCTGCACCTCATCCTCTGCCCGGTTGGCTTGCCAATGAGATTGTGCGCAACCACCTCAATTGCCCGTCGATGCTATGCCTGCTCTCGTTGCAGGATTGGCTGGCCATCGACGAGAACATGCGTCTGGCCGATGCCGATGCCGAGCGCATCAACATCCCCGCCAATCCTCGCCACTACTGGCGTTACCGCATGCACATGACCATTGAGCAACTGATGAAGGCCAATGAATTTAACGGCCATGTGAAAGAACTCATCTCACAAAGCGGACGATAATGAAACGACTGACATTACTGGTTGCGATAATCATGTCATTACTCGTACCGCAAATCCTTAACGCTCGCACCGGGGTCACCTACACCCCGAGCGCGAGCGCTTTTTCCGTTGAGACCAACGATGATGCCCAACAAGTGAAATTGCGCATCTACAAGGACGGACTGGGCGGCAAACCCATGAAGACCGTCAACATGAAGCGCGACAAGACTGGCATGTGGCAGGCCACTGTCAAGGGCGACCTGAAGGGCAAGTTCTACACGTTCGACGTGAAGTATAACGGCAAGTTCATGGGCGAGTGCCCGGGCATCTGGGCAACTGCAGTGGGTGTGAACGGCAAACGCGGTGCCATCGTTGACATGAGGGACACCGACCCTGCCGGCTGGCAAGCCGATCGGCGCCCAAGCATTGCTGCAAAGGACCTGATACTCTACGAGATGCACCACCGTGACCTCTCGATTGACGAGTCAGGAGGCTTTATCAACAAGGGCAAATTCCTGGCCCTGACCGAGCCCCGTGCCATCAGCCACCTGAAGGCGTTGGGCGTGAATGCGGTACACATCCTGCCGTCGTTCGACTACGCCTCGGTCGATGAGACACGCTTGGGCGAGCCGCAGTACAACTGGGGCTACGACCCTGTGAACTACAATGTGCCCGAGGGCGGTTACTCAACTGACCCCTACAAACCCGAGGTGCGCATCAACGAGTTCAAACAGATGGTGCAGGCCCTGCACAATGCCGGCATCAAGGTGATTCTAGACGTGGTGTATAACCACACCTGGAACATCGACGGCAGCAACTTCCAGCGCACACGTCCCGACTACTTCTACCGCAAGAACGCCGACGGCTCTTACAGCAACGGCAGCGGTTGCGGTAACGAAACGGCCAGTGAGCGCGATGGTATGCGTCAATTCATGGTTGAGAGCGTGAAGTATTGGGTAGAGGAATATCACATCGACGGTTTCCGCTTCGACCTGATGGGTGTGCATGACATCGAGACGATGAACACCATCCGAGCCGCTCTGCCTCAAGACATATTCATCTATGGAGAAGGTTGGAGTGCCGGCAGTTGCGCCTACTCGGGAGAACTGGCCATGAAGGCCAACATCAACAAGATGCCGGGTATCGCCGCCTTCAGCGACGAGATGCGCGACGCACTGCGCGGCCCGTGGGACAGCAACAGCAAGGCTGCTTTCTTGGGCGGCGTCAAGGGCAACGAGGAGAGCATCAAGTTCGGCATCGTGGGTGCCATCCAGCATCCCGGTGTAGATTACAGCAAGGTAAACTACAGCAAGGCCCCCTATGCCACCGAACCCACCCAGATGATTGCCTACGTGAGCTGTCATGACGATATGTGCCTGGTGGATCGCCTCAAAGCGAGTGTCAAGGGTATCACTATCGATGAACTCATCCGCCTGGACTTGTTGGCACAAACTGTGGTAATGACTTCACAAGGCGTGCCATTCATGCTCAGCGGCGAGGAGATGTTGCGTGACAAGAAGGGTGTGCACAACAGTTACGAGAGCCCGGACAGCATCAACCATTTGGATTGGGACAACATGGAGCGTTACCCGCAGGTGATGGAGTACTACAAGAACCTGATTGCCCTGCGCAAGGCCCATCCTGCCTTCCACATGGGCAGTGCCGACATGGTGCGCCGCAACCTCGACTTCTTGCCTACCGAGAATTGCCTTGTGGCCTACCACATCAACGGCCGCAACGTGCCCGGCGAGAATTGGGGCGACATTTATGTGGCCTTCAACGCCCACAAGCGTGCCCGCACCATCGAGGTCCCCGAAGGCACCTACACTGTCGTGTGCCGCAACATCAAGTGCGACCAAGCAGGTCTCACCACCGTTAAGACCAAGGACGGCAAGGTCACCATCCCGGCCCAATCCGCCCTCATCCTCCACAACTAACCTCCGGTTAGAGATTAGTGATTAGCGATTAGTGAAATAATACTGCAAGTTGGAATATCAATTTGAGATATTAAACGCTTGGCAAGAATCCAGAAAACTCGTATTAGCTGTTTATCAGTTACTCAAGAAATTTCCCAATGAGGAACGATATGCGCTATGTGACCAATTACGCCGTGCTGCGATATCAGTTCCATCCAATATTGCTGAAGGCAATGGTCGTATATCAGTTAAAGAACAAATTCATTTTTTAGAAATTGCATTTGGCTCAGTGATGGAAATTTATTGCCAGTTACAAATCGCTGTTGACCTTGAATATATCTCAGTTGAAGACTTTGAACAAATAAAGCCTTTTATTTATAACACATCAAAATTGATTAGTGGCTTGCGCTCTAGCAAAGTAAAACAATTACCAGACTAATAGTTCACTAACCACTAATCTCAAATCACTAATCAACAATAAAGGAGGGGTTACCCTCCTTTATTGTTTTAAAACTGATTTTCCACAATATCTGTCAAAACGTCGGTCAGGGAAAGGCCTGCGGCTCGGACTTGTTGGGGGATGAAGCTGGTGACCGTCATGCCGGGAGTGGTGTTGATTTCCAGCAGGTTAATGTGGTCACTGCCGTCTGGATTCTTGGTAATGATGTAGTCGATGCGAATGATGCCGTTGCAATGCAGGATATCGTAGATGCGAGACGTCTCGGCCTGCAGGGCGGCGGTGAGTTCGTCGCTGATGCGGGCAGGTGTGATTTCCTCAACCTGGCCGTTATACTTGGCATCATAGTCAAAGAACTCGTTGTCGGTCACCACCTCGGTCACAGGGAAGACTACCGATTTCTCCTTGGTCTTGTAGCAGCCCACGGTGACCTCGGTGCCGTCAAGGAAGCGCTCGATCATCACGTTGTCGCACTGTTTGAAGGCAAACTCCATGGCGTCATCCAACTGATCGCAGCTCTTCACCTTGGTCACGCCGAAACTTGAACCGTCGGCAGTGGGTTTAACAAAACAAGGCATACCCAGATAGTCCTTGACCTTCTCGGCAGTCCAGCCGTGAGGCACGCCACGACGCACCTGGATGCTGTCGGGCACCGAGCAACCGAATGCCTTCAAATAGTTGTTCAAGGCAAACTTGTGGAACGTCAACGCCTCAACCAGCACGTTACAGGTCGAGTAAGGCAGACCTATCATGTCGAAGTAGCCTTGCAGCACGCCATTTTCACCAGGAGTGCCGTGGATGGTGATATAGGCATAGTCAAAACGGATTTTCTCGCCGTCCTTCATGAACGAGAAATCGTTCTTGTCGATGACAGGTTGCTGGCCGTCGGGCAGGTTTACATGCCAATCATTCTTCCTTATCATGACGATATAGACATCGTAGCGGTCATGATCAAACGCTGAATTGATACCTTCGGCCGAACGAAGGGAAACCTCATATTCCGAGGAGTCGCCACCACACACGATGGCTATGGTTCTCTTGGTTGTATCCATTATATTATTGCGCACACATTAAAAAACGGTGCAAAATTAGTGAAAATAATCGGCTTTTTAAGTACTTTTGCGGTAAATAAAATGAACAGATTATGGACAGCAAGGAACTTTACGCAATCTACGAACAGCATCCCGTCATCACCACCGATAGCCGTGACTGCCCCGCGGGCAGCATCTTCATTGCCCTGAAAGGTGATTCATTCGACGGCAACCAGTTTGCCATTCAGGCTCTTGACAAGGGCTGCGCCATCGCTATTGTGAGCGACAAACAAGTGTATGAATCCTATCACGGTGACAAGCAGATGATTCTCGTACCCGACACCCTGCAGGCCTATAAAGACATGGCACGCGAACATCGCCGCCGATTCGACATTCCTGTCATTGCCATCACAGGCACCAACGGCAAGACGACGACCAAGGAGCTCGTGCGTGCGGTCCTTGCCGAACGCTATGACGAGATGGCGACCGAAGGCAACTTTAACAATGACGTGGGTGTTCCCAAGACGCTGTTCCGCCTCAGTGTCATGCACGAGATTGCCGTCATCGAGATGGGCGCCAGCCACCCCGGTGATATCAAGACGCTGGCCGAGACCGCTGAGCCCACTTGCGGGCTGATAACCAACGTGGGCAAGGCCCACCTGCAAGGCTTCGCATCATTTGAGGGCGTTGTCCGCACCAAGGGAGAGCTCTATGACAACCTGGCCACCCGCCCTGACAGTGTCATCTTTGTAAATGCCGACAACGAGCATCTGATGGGCATCCTGCCCAAGGGAGTCAAGGCAGAGTATTACACTTGCGATGAGAATAAGGCAGAAGCCGATGTCTATGGTCAAATCATTGCCTGTGACCCGTTCCTGCGCCTGAAATGGAGGCAAAAAGAGAGCAGCAACTGGCACGAAGTGACAACACACCTCATTGGCAGTTACAACCTTGACAACGTGCTGGCCGCCGTGACCGTGGGGCTTCATTTCGAAATGACACCCCAAGAGATTTGTCGCGCGATTGAGAACTATGTGCCGTCAAACAACCGCTCACAACTCACCGAGACGCCTTACAACCACTTGATTGTGGACGCTTATAACGCCAATCCCACCTCGATGGCAGCGGCGCTCGATAACTTCAGCCTGATGGAAGTCTCACCCAAGATGGCCATTTTGGGCGAGATGCGCGAATTGGGCGACAGTAGCTCCGAAGAGCACCGCCGCGTGGTGGAGCGTCTTGCCACTTGCCCGTTTGACGAGGTGTGGCTCGTGGGCAAGGAGTTCAAGGACATCGAGTGCCCTTATCGCAAGTTTGACGACGTGGAGCAGGTCAAGGCCGCCATCGCCGAAAAGCGACCCGAAGGCTGTTATATCCTCATCAAGGGTTCCAACGGCACCCGTCTGTTCCAACTGCCCGAAATGCTGTAACGATATTCCCCCACCATTACGATAAAGCGCCACCCGAGGATGATTGTTCTCCCTCGGGTGGCGTGTCGCTGTATAGCAAGACTTTGGCTTGACACAAATTATAGGAGACGCTGCAGCAATCGCCACAGGTCACCAGTGCCAGGCTCAGTCAACGCAGGTTCCATGCGGTGACCTATCTGTGAAGTCTCGAAATAACGTTCAGGCTGCACCAGGTCGCGGCAAGCGGCACGATTGTCACCCAACAGTTCATCATGGTTGCTGCACAGGATGTAGGTGTCGGGCGTGACATGGAAATCAACACCACGGAATTCCAACAGATTCTCAGGTCCGAACTCAAAGTACCAGTTACCGTCCTCACGTGGGTTGAAGTAACGCAAGCGGCCCATCATGTCAGGATGATTGAGCATGACCTCGGGATTGGTGGCTGGATTCACCGCGACCTTGGGGCACGGGACATCGGCACACAAAGTGTAGAAGCCGCCCAGCGACGTGCCCAACAATAGGTCGATAGCATGTTCAGCCACATACTCCTCAATCCTGCGGATTGACTCCACAGGATGGTGGTTCACATCAAAGGCATGCACCTCACAAGTGTCACGCAACACCTCACGCAGCCGACCGACAGTCCCCGTCTTTGCAGAACTGCAAAACCCATGAATGTATAGAATCTTCTTTTTCATTTTTCCGAATCATTTCTCTCAACTGCAAATATAACTTTTTTTTCTCATTTTTTAAACCCCAATGCACAAAAACGGGGATAATTTTGTTTTCTGTTCGGCTTGCAGTATCTTTGCAGATAGAATATCAAAACTCATAATTTATAGCCAAAATGAAGAAGATATTATTGATTCTTGCTGCCATGATGGCGATGTTCACCGCCCAGGCAGCCAAAGTCAACGTTGACCGCATCGAGCCCACCGACTGGTATGTGGGCATCAACAGTGTACCCAGCGTGCAACTGATGGTCTACGGCACGGGAATCGGCAGTGCCGAGGTGACTACCGAGTACCCGGGCGTGAAAATCGACAGCGTGGTGAGAGTGGACTCGCCCAACTACCTGCTCGTCTATATGGATACACGTCATGCCCAACCCGGAATCATGGAACTCAAGTTCCAGCAGGGAAAGAGCAATAAGACGGTGAAATATCAGCTCAAGGCTCGCGAGAAGCGTGGCAGCGAGCGCATGGGTTTCACTAACGCCGACGTACTCTACATGCTCATGCCCGACCGCTTTGCCGACGGCAACCCCGCCAACAACCAGATTGCAGGCATGGAAGCCTACACGAACGACCGCACCCAGCCCAGTCTGCGTCATGGCGGTGACATCGCGGGCATTCGCCAACACTTGGATTATTTCATGCAATTGGGTGTGACCGCCCTGTGGTTCACCCCCGTGCTGGAGAATAATTCGCCTGATGGGCACAACCACTCGACCTATCACGGCTATGCCACGACCAATTACTACAAGGTAGATCCCCGCTTCGGCACTAACGAGGAATATCGACAGTTGTGTGCCGAAGCCCACAGCCGCGGTCTCAAGGTGGTGATGGACATGATTTTCAACCACTGCGGCAGCTACCATCCCTGGCTCAAGGACATGCCCACACGAGACTGGTTCAATCAGCCCGACTACAAGAACAACTACCTGCAGACGAGCTACAAGCTCACGCCAGTGATGGACCCCTATGCCAGCGAAGTGGACCTCAAGGAGACCGTTGAGGGTTGGTTCGTTCCCTCGATGCCCGATTTGAACCACCACAACGTCCACGTGATGAACTACCTGATTCAGAACAGCATCTGGTGGATTGAGACCGTCGGCATCGACGGCATCCGCATGGACACCTACCCATATGCCTACGCTGACGCCATGGCACGCTGGATGAAGGTGCTCAACACCGAGTATCCCAACTTCAACGTCGTGGGCGAGACCTGGGTCGAGAATCCCGCCTATACCGCAGCATGGCAAAAGGGCAACAAGATGGGCAAGCCCGAGAGTTATCTGCCCACGGTGATGGATTTCTCCTTCTATGAGAAAATCGACAGTGCCAAGCATGAAGAGACCGATGGCTGGTGGCACGGATACAACCGTGTGTATAACAGCCTGTGCCATGACTACCTCTACCCCAACCCGTCAAGCGTGATGGCATTTATCGAGAACCACGATACAGACCGATTCCTGCGCAACGGACAAGACGTGGCTGCGCTGAAACAGGCCCTTGCCTTGCTGCTTACCATCAAGCGCATCCCGCAGCTGTACTACGGCACCGAAGTCTTGATGAACGGCACTAAAGAAAAGACCGACGGAAATGTGCGCAAGGATTTCCCCGGCGGATTCCCAGGCGACGCACAGAATGCCTTCACGCCCGAAGGCCGCACCCCTGCCCAGAACGACATGTTCAACTGGCTGAGTGCCCTGCTGCATTGGCGCCAGGGCAATGATGTTATCGTCAAAGGCAAGATGACCCAGTTCATTCCGGTAAACGGCATCTATGTCGTCGCCCGCACCTACCAGGGACGCCATGCCATGACCATCATCAACGGCACGACTCAGGAGCGCCAGATGAAACTCGACCGCTACAGTGAGGTCATAGGCAATGCCACCATTGCCCGCGATGTACCCACCAGACAGAGCATCAACTTCGCCGACGGCGTGATTACCCTGCCCCCGCGAGGCACCCTTGTGCTAGAGTTCTAAAGTCCTATCGCAATCAAACAGTCCGAACCATCGCTTCACTAGTTGGTGCATGGTTCGGACTGTTTTCATTACATTTACTGATTTCAGTTATTGCAGGAATAGACGAATTTTGATAATTTTGCGGCCATAAAACTAGAAGAAATGGCCAATCTTGTCAAGTATTATTCAAGGTCCCGACACCCAAAGGGCTTTTGGGGCAAGCGTGTTCTTAAAGAGATGAACAGCGATGCTCATGCCGCATTGCCCGAGTGGGCACTTGACAAGTTTCAGATTAATAAGGAATTTCGCATCCTTGACATTGGTTGTGGTGGAGGTGCCAACATCAGACGAATGCTTGCCCTAGAACCCACAGTGACCTGTACGGGCATCGATAACTCCCAACTTTCGCTCAAAAAGACATTAGACGAGAATTATCCCGCATATGTTGACAAGCGCTTTGTTACCATCGGCGGCAATGCCATGCAAATGCCTTTCCCTAAAGAAATTTTCGATGTGGCCACCGCCTTCGAGACCATCTATTACTGGCCATCTTTGGATAACGGCATTACCGAAGCCATGAGAGTCCTCAAGCCCGGAGGCATCATCGTTATCGCCAACGAGATGGACGGTCTGTCACCTGACGATGAGAATCTCGCCCACGCTGTCGGCGGCATGCGCATTTACACTCCTGAAGAGATTAAGGAGTCGATGACCGAAGCCGGCCTCGAGTCCATCAAGATATGGCAAGACGAGGAACGGCACTTTGTCTGTGCCATCGGCAAGAAAAGCATCAAGACTCCACAGCGCTAACCGTGAAGCCTTGATTGTGATGTAGCCACATTTCAAACGACTTTATTCCTCTCGCTCGACAAACTTCCGCAACTCATAGAGGGCTGGGGTTGCCTTGCCCGTCTCGTGATTCCACAAGCCGGCATTGTACCATGCGTCGTTGACGTGAAGCGTGCTCCAGTAACTGCCGCCCAACCCATACTCGTTAGCCTCAGGGAACCACCAGATGAGTCCTTTCAAGCGGCTGTAGGGCTTGAGTTTGTTAATCAGGTCGACGGTGAACTGGCGCTGGCCCTCAAGAGTCAGGGGCCATATCGACGAGTAATCCATGTCACCCACCTTGTAATGGTAACTGTAGCCTGTCTCCACAATCATGATGTCCTTGTCCTGATAGGAGTTGGACACATTGTTGAGAGCAACAGCCAGGATGCTCAAGTCACCGTGGAAGTAGGGGTAGTAACTCAACCCGATGATGTCATAGTCCACTTGCTTGTTACGCATCTGATTATAGAAATTGAGCAGGATGTTCACTTTAGCGACGCGCTCGGTGTGCAAGATGATTTTAGCGTTGGGGCATTCCTCGCGGCATGCACGTCCAGCCGCTTTGAGCAGGTTAGCAAAACGATCCCAGTTGGCCTCGTCACCCATGTAACACTTCTTCAACTCGGCCGTCGGTGTCCCCACCGGACCCCACAGCATACCGTAGCTGATCTCGTTACCCGTCTGGATATAATCGGGGGTGGCGCCAACAGCCTTGAGGGCCCGCAGGCAGTCACGGGTGTACTCATAGACCTTTTGCGTCAATGCCTCGTCATCCAAATCGGCCCACTCGGCAGGTGTGTACTGCTTCACGGGGTCGGCCCAGCTGTCACTGTAATGGAAATCGAGCATGAACTGCATGCCTGCAGCCTTGATGCGCGCTCCAAGCACCTTGACGGTGTCCAGATTCTGAATCACACCCTGGCCCTTGTCAGTGGCCGAGGCGTTGGCCGGATTGACAAACAACCTCACTCGGGCCGCATTCCAACCTTGTTGCTTGGTCCATGTGATGACATCATCAATGCGCTGACCATACATGTCATAGTAATGTGCATTGGTGATATTAAAGTTCAATGCCATGCGCTGATGAGCCTCATACTTGGTCAACATCGAGATGTCACCGCCCACGATTGGCCCGTCATAGGGTGGTTCCGGGGTTCCGCCCAGAATCAGACCAATAACCTCATTAACATCTGCTATGTTGACCTCGTTGTCACCATTCACATCACACGCGGGTTGCACGTCTTCGCTCAAGATAGCCGAAATGAGGACATTCACATCGGCAATGTTCACCTCGTTATCGCCATTCACATCCCCATTGACTACAGCATTGGCGCTGAAGGTTGTCAGCGCCATTACCGTAATCATAAGTAAAAAACTGTGTATTCTCATGTGATTAACAGAATATCAAAGTCAAACACTCAAGATGAGAGAGATCAAAGCATTCACGTCATTGATGCCAATTTCGCCGTCACCATCAACATCTGCAGAATCCGAAGTCAAACCCGACAGGATGATGTCGATGAGCGCATTCACATCACTGAGGCCAACCTCACCGTCACCGTTCACATCACCCTCGATATCGTCGAGATAAGGCAGATACTGATCAGTGATGTCTCTAACTTGGTACTTGTTGGTTTGAGTGGCAATCTCAAAGAAAGAGGTCTTGTTCACATAGGTAACATCCTCGGTCTGATGGCTTGACGCCGTGCTGCCGCCCTGATTGAACACGAAGTTCACATAGTAATCCTTGCTGGTGATGTTATAGGTGTCATAGTAGAACTTGGTGCCGTGGACCACCTTGGTCTGAGTGATCTTCTCACCAGGCCAGCTTCCGTTAGGCGAGGAGGTGGCATCCCATGAGAAGAAGTTCACCTGACTCCAATTGTTGGGAGCAACGGTAGGATCCTTGAGGAAAACGGTGATCTCGTAGGGCTCAAACGGAGCATTGTCAATCTCATAGTTGCGGGTGATAACGCCACTGACAGCACCATTGATCAGCAGGCCCACCTTGAGTGTGGTCTTGCCCGTCTTGTTGATGCTGACGCTGGAGCCGTCATTCACTTTGGTGCCGTTGCTGGCAGTGGGGGTGGAGCCGTCGAGGGTGTAGACGAGTTGGGCGCCTTCGGTCTGACTCACTGCTGTGAGGGTGACATTGATGGCATCGTCATACACGCCACTGGGTTTGCTGGCCCAAGCGGTTTCGGTGGTCTTGCTCAGTGCCATGCGATAATTGTTGCCACTGACCACTACAACATAGGTGGCGGGAATCTGATAGGTTGTCGAACCCATCGCAGCCAGAATCGCACCACGGGTACCCATTGTGCGCTGCACATAGTAGTTGCCTCCCTGGCTGTTTGCCATGTTCACGGTTGCGCTCATGTTGTGAATGCCTGCCAACTGACGCGCGTAAATCATCTGCTTGATGCTCTCCTTGTAGTCGATCCAGTGCTTGAGGAAGACACACGGAGTGCCCGGCATCGAGAGCAAATAGGCGTTTGCTGCCTCGATGTTAGTGCGGATAGGATCATTCTGATTGTTGGCATCACGATACTGCGTGTCATGATTCTCGACAAAGGTCACAGCATAGCGCTTGTAGTTATTTTCCATACAGAGGCCCTTGCTGCTGCCTGCCAGGTTGGTCCATCTGCTTGCATTGACAGCGTCGCGGATGGTGTAGCGGAACGTGAAGTCAAATGCCGCACTCTGCACCACGCCATCAACCTTGGTGCCGTCAATCCAGTTCTTCAACGAGGGCAAATAACCGTCCCAATACTCACCCACCGAGAACTGAGCGTTGACATAGGAATTATACATGCCTGTGTAGGAAGCTGCGTAACCCTTTGTCATATCATAGCGGAATCCGGCATAACCCAGGTCGTTGAGCAGCATGCCAAGGTAGGCTTTGACACAGTTCTGCACATTCTGGCTTCTGTGGTCCAAGTCGCGCATGCCATCCCAATCTTCACCGGTATCGGGGTTGCCAAGTTGCAGGCCCAGGCGGTCGGCCTCGGCTTTGGCCTTACCGTTGTCATCGGTGGAGCAGACATCGGTTGACGACATCGAATAGGTCACACCCTTGTATGTCTCGGTGGGGAAGCCAAACCAGCCATTGTTGCTCTTGCGGTGATTAACAACCACATCGGCGATGGTGCCGATGCCCTTGCTCTGGAATGTATTGATCAGTGAACGCAGTTGAGCCTCGCTTCCAAAAGAACTGTTGTAGTTGGTAAACCAGTACAGGTCATCATAACCCATCGAGGTGCCACCACAGTTAGCACTCTGCGGTATCCACACGAGACTGAAGAACTCAGCAAATTCATCGGCCTGTGACTCGAGCTTGGGCCAGCGGGTCTCGTTAAACGAGTCCCAGTAGAAGCCCTGCAACATCACGCCACCATATTGTGCCGGCCAACCTTGTGCCAGCATCAGTAACGGCAGCATCACAACAAGTGAGGTAGTCAGAATCTTTTTCATAGTCTGTATCTTTTTTAATGGTTGTTTCCTATATTCCCCACAAATTTAGCAATTTATCCACAATCCTCAACTTTTAGCAGAAAAAAGTAACAATTTTTTTTGCGTGCAAACGATTGCGAAGCGGGGACGCGCCTCATGTGGCACGTCCCCGCCGGGATTTTTTTGGATGAAATCTAGTGCTTACATCATGATGAAGTAGTACTTGCCCAGAATGTCGTTAAAGACAATCCTGTAAGAACCGGCCTCAACGGGGATGTTAGAACCACCCTGCGTGCCAACGCCAACAGGGAAAGTGAAGCTACCCCAGTTCACTGCCCAACCACCGTCGGCAGCGAACTTGAGCTCGGTGTTCTCCTCAAAGGTCATGTCAAGCATCCAGTCGTGGTTCTCGACTACAGTGCTCATGGGATTCATCAGCGTGCCACCGGGATTCCAATCCTGATAACCGCCAGGCATACCCATCATGCTGTAGGTACCAACCAGACCATCATAGGGAGCGATGGTCAGCGTCTCGGTGTTCATGTCGTAGGTCACCAGATAGTAACCGTCGGCAGGCACCTCGATGTTACTGCTACCGCCATCGTTCTTCACGTAGGCGCCATCGGCCATACCCCATTGCTCATCCCAGTTGCCGGGCTGATGAATGATCTTGAAGCCCTGTCCTGCGGGGAAGTAGCCAGCATAGGTGAGAACAGTGAAGTCCTCGGCCTCGGTGTACATGGGAATCAATGCGGTGCCGACGTTAGCGGGATCATTGCCCCACGAACCGTCACCGATGCATGAACCCACCAGATACCACAAGTCGGGCACAGCGATGGGAGCGGGAACAACGGTAATCTCAAACGGATCACTCAAGATGGTGGTGGCAGTATAGCCATTACTCATCACGCATTTCACCTGAGCGTTGAGCACGCGGGGCTCCGGAGCCTTACCATAGAGCGAAACCACATAGTTTGAAAGCTCGGCAGCATCCATCGTGCCGTCCAGACCCAGAACAAAAGGCTGTCCATTCAGGATGATGGTATATTCAGGAGTGTAAGCCGTGTCGGTAGTCGCGGGTGCGGTGATGTCGCACACCTTGACACGCTCCTCGGTCACCTCGGCAAAGTCAATCACACCGACAGGTTTCACTGAACCGGTGCCGAAGGTGATCACTTCTTCCTGAGGATTGCTCTGGGGCTCAGCCCAGTCCTTGAAATCCTCGGTACAGCTTGCGAGCAACAAGGCAGTTGCAGCAATATATAAAATCTTCTTCATTTTCTATTTCTTATGGTTTTCAGTTTCCAGCCCTCAGTTTTCAGTTGATTGCGGAGACCGCTGACAACTGAAAACTGATGACTGAGAACTCTATTAATAATTACTCCACAGGGACAAAGTTGTAAGTACCCAAGATGTCGTTGAAGTATACATGGTAGGTACCGGCAGGAACGGCGATATCGGGGCCGTCCTGAGCGCCTTGACCATAGGGGAATCCATTACCACCCCAGTTCACAGCCCAGTCATTGTCAGCAGCGAACTTAAGTGTAGTTTCCTCATAAGTCACACTCTTCAAGTACCAGTCATGGTTCTCGACGGTGGTGCTCATACCGTTCATTGGGTTAGCACCAGTATCCCAACCCTGATAATTACCAGGCATACCAATCATGGTGTATACACCCACAGTGCCCTCGTAAGGCTCGATCGTGAGCTCGTCGGTTGCGGTGTTCAGGTGGATGTAGTAGTAACCCTCAGCAGGAACAGTCAGGTTGCCGCTACCGCCATCATTCTTGACGTAACCGGCGTCACCCATACCCCACTGATCATCCCAGCTGCCAGGATTCTTGATCAGCTTGAACTGCATGTCTGCAGTGAAGTAGCCAGCATACTGGATCTCACCGGGCATCACGCTGCCGTCGGTGTCGAAGACGGGATACATCGGGATCAGACCGCCAGAGCCGACAGCACCAGCGTCGTTGTTCCAGTCTGATGAGCCGATACCGGCACCAACAAGGTACCAGATCTCAATCTCCTCGCTAACCTCGTTGCTGAGGTCAACATAGTAGGGATTCACGTCAAGGCTTACCACGTTGGAGTAAACCGGCTCAGCGCCATTGGTGATAGCACGGCAGCGCACATAGACGGTCTGCTTCTGAGGCACAGCATCCTCTTCCCACATGCAGATGCGGTTCAAGGCCTTGTTGAGTTCTTCGGCAAGCATGTCACCCTTGGTTCCAGCATAGACCGTTTTCAAGACAGAGTAGTTGGCGATTGTCGCACCAGTGGTGTCGGCAGCAGCCATATCGGTCGAGACGGTCCACTCATTGGTGGGCGAAACCTCGAACTGATACTCACAGGCTGCGGGCCAGCCACCGAAATCGGGCTGTGACCAAGCAAAGGGGATACCTGTCGAAAGAGCCAAGTCAACCATCGGATTCACGGGATTGTTAAGCGTGAACGAGGTGGGCTGCACCAGCGTGGGGTTAGAATCACGGTCATCGTCGCAAGCCGTGAACACGAGTGCCATGCTCAACAGCATCAGTGATGATAAAAATATCTTTTTCATACTTATATTGTCATTTTATAGTGTTAGACAGTACTGTAACATCAATAACCGGGATTCTGAGTCAGCTTGGAGTTAGCAATCAGGTCATCGGTGGGAATAGCGAACACATTGCGGAACGCCTCGAAATCGCGACCGGCATAAACGCCACCCTTCCACTGCCACTGGTAGTCGGTATTGCCACCGAACTTGCCAAAGCGGATCAGGTCGACGCGACGACGGCCCTCGAAGTAGAACTCACGGGCCCACTCGTCCAGAATCTGGTCGAGGGTGTAGCGGTTGCGCTGCAGGGCGTGGGCACGGCCACGAATGGCGTTGATGGCTGTCACGGCCTCGCCGGGAGCCACACCACCGCTCATGCGGGTCAGGGCCTCGGCATAGGTCAGATAAGCCTCTGCCACACGCATGTAGAACAGATGAGAATCGGCGAAGGTGACATCACTACCCTTGCTGCCGTCACACTTGAAGTTGTTGAACTTGGCAACTGCATAGCCATACTTGAAGTTGGACTCGTCTTCCACATTGAGGAAGCGACCCTCGGTCTCAAACAGAGCGCGGTCATCCTCGGCAACCTCGGTCAGCACATAGGCGTGAGCCGAAGGTGCGTCATCGTTGGGGAAGAACAGACGGATCAACTCGGGACGTGCACGGTTACCACCCCAGGTGCTGTTGTTGTACAGACCATTAACCTCGGTTTCATCATAGGGGTTGGGATGCATATCGGCATCGGTGGTGGAGCAAATCAGGAAGTTGGTGCCACCCCAAGAAGTGGTGCGCAGACCATCTTGGATAACAGGGAACACAGCCTCATAGGCAGCGTCGGTCTTGCTGTTGTCACCCATGAAAAGCATCTGATAGGGGGTGAACTCGCGATAAACGCCATCAATACCCATAGCGGCATAACCGGTGGTATGCAACCTGTAAGGTGAATCCATCACCTTCTTGGCATAGTCAGCAGCCTCTTGCCAACGGGGAGTGCCGGTGTAAACCTCGCTGTTCAGGTACAGACGGGCCAGCAGCATCCAGGCAGCAGCCTTGTCGATGCGGCCATAACCTGCCTCACCATACTTCTTGGGCTTGGGATCATTCAGGATAGTGCTGTTATCGCTGGAATTCTCGCCGATGATGGCCTTGAGCTCGCTCTCGATGAACTCACACACCTGAGCACGACTGTACTGCTCGGGGTTATCACCCGAGATAGTGGTGGCAAAAGGAATGTTGCCGAAGGCATCGGTCAACAGATAGAACTGGAAGGCGCGCAGGAAGCGAACCTCGGCAGTCATCGTTGCATCATAGTCTTTATACACCTCCAGATACTGGTTGCAGAAGGTGATACCGATACACAGGCCATAGTAGTAGCCGCGCAGCATCGGGTGGCTGGCATCATAGGTGTTGTGGCAGTAGGAAGGAATACCTTCATCACCCCAACCGCAGATAGCCTCATCGGACGTCAACTCGTTAGAGTTCCACATCTGGCGATACTTGTGCTGGAAACCGCCATCAAGTCCGTCAACGTCAACGTTGTCGTCACCACCATTGTTACCCGAGGTGGCGAAGATTGAATAGCACTTGTTGAACAGCTGCTCGGGAGTGACATCGCTCTGCAGCGAGGGATCGATGGGATCCACATCCAGGTCGTTGATACAAGAGGTCAAGCCTCCGGTCATCATCAGCACCACAGCAGCACTCAATATATATTTGAAAAACTTATTCATTGTGATCAATCTAATTATAAATTAGTATAATGTATCAGTGCAATTAGAAGCTCAGGCTCAAACCAAGGATGAACGAGATGGGACGCGGGAAGATGTCGCCGCCGATACCACCGAAGACCTCGGGATCGATGCCATCATACTTGGTGATGCAGAAGACGTTGCTCACGGTACCGTAGATACGGCCGCCGACGCCATTGTAACTGCCACGCTTGAACAGGTTGTTGAAGCTGTAACCCAGGGTGATGTTGTCACACTTGAGGAACGAAGCGTTCTGTACCCAGTAGTCGCTGAAGTTAGCGTGGTTGTTATAGGTTTGCCAACCCATTTCAACCGATGACTTGGGACGGTTGTTCAGATAGAATGCACCAACCTCCTCGAACACGGCTGCGGGGCTCACGTTGTGATAACCCTGCATCACGTTGTTGAACAAGTAGTTGCCGATGCTGGCACGCAGGCTGAAACCGAAGTCCCAGTTCTTCCAGTCAAGGCGCGAAGCCAAGCCCATGGTCACGGGAGCCCACGGCGACTTGTACAGGTACTTGTCAGCGTCACTGATCACGCCGTCAGCGTTGCGGTCAACAACCTGACCCTCGATGGGATTGCCAGCATCATCATAAACCTGCTGGTAAACGAAGAAGCTGTTGGAGGGATGACCCACTACGTGAGCCTGGGCATTACCATTGATACCAATGCTACCGGTGGTCACGAAGTAGTCGGGATCGTCACTGATAAGTTCGGTGATCTTGTTGCTGTTGTAGGTCAAGTTATAGTCGATGGTCCACAACAGGTCGGTGGTCGAGATGGCTTTCCAGTTCAAGGACATCTCGATACCAGTGTTACGCAGCGAACCGATGTTCTTGTAGAACGCGTTGCGGAAGTTGGTCATGGCCGAGAAAGTGGCCCAGTTCAACAGATCGGTGGTCTTGCGATAGTACCAGTCGATGCTACCGCTCAGACGCTGATTCATGACACCCCAGTCAAGACCGATGTTGGTCGTCGTGGTGGTCTCCCACTTGAGCTCGGGGTTGTAAACGTTGGGCTTAGCCTTGGAACCGTCACCGGAAACATCATAGAACGAACCCATGCTACCGTTGCTCATCACGTAGGTGGCAAAGTAGTTGTAGTCACCGATGCCTTCCTGCTGACCGGTCTTACCCCAACCGAGGCGCAGCTTCAGGTCGCTGAAAGCGCCGTCCTTCATGAAGTCTTCCTCGCTGATCTTCCATGCCAAGGCTGCCGAGGGGAACAGTGCCCAGTGCTTTTTGAAGCGCGACGAGCCGTCATAACGGGTGGTGAAGGTCAACAGATAGCGGTTGGCATAACTGTAATTCATACGGCCAAAGAAGGATACCAGATAGTTCTCGGTGCGGTAACCCAGGCCATTGTTCTGGCGGTAAACGCCTTCGGCACGGATGGCGCCAGCCTTGCTGTCGCCCACGTTGTAACGAGCTGAAGGAATCCACTCGCCGGGAGTAACGATGAGGGCACCGTTCTCGGCGTCAGCATCGGTGAAGAAGAGGCCCGAGTTGCTGGGATAGGTTCCCCACGACTCGTTATACTCCTTGCGCCAGTTGTGCTGCCACTCGTAACCCAACATGATGTCGAAGTGGTGCAGGTCGTTGAAGTCCTTGTAGTACTGAGCGTAGGTACTCAGCTGCAGGTTCTCCTTGCTCTGGGTGTAATAGCTGGTATTGCCCCAATAGTTAGAAGTATTGGAGACATTGGTGCTGATGTTGTGGCCATGGCCACCAGTGAAGTCACCACCCAGGGTGAGGTGCAGTCTCAAGTCCTCAAAGCCGTGAACCTTGTAATCGATGTCGGCACTACCAATGAACGAGTGGGCTTTACCGCTGTTATCATGGTTGTCGAGCATGGCCACGGGGTTGTAGGGGGCATTGGTGTTCTTGGTGTAGCCCCAAGCGGGATCGGAGTTGTTCACCTGCATCCAATCGAAGTAACCACCCACGCCAGCATATTTCGGGTCATTGCTGTAAATGGGCTGCGTCGGGTCCATGCGGACGGCATTGCCCACAGCACCGGTGTCGGCCCAACGCGAGTCGGTCCACGCCAGCTTACCGTTCAGGTTCATCGTCAAGTGGTCCTCAAAGAACGATGGGTTCAAGTTCAAGGCTACGGTGTAGCGCTTGAAGTCAGAGGTCTTGAGGATACCTTCCTGGTCAGTAAAGCCCAACGAAACACGGTAAGGCAGGATCTGGCCTACAGAACCGGCCACGGTCAGGTTGTGGTCGTGGCTGAAAGCAGTGCGGTAAATCTCGTTCTGCCAGTCGGTGTTGGCGTTGCCCAGCAGTGACAGGGCGTTCTCTTCACGGGTATTGCCGGCGAAGATTTTCCTCACGAAGGCACGATACTCGTCACCGTCCATCACGTCGATGGTCTTCTTCTTCATACTCCAGGTCACACTACCGTTGTAGGACACCTGCGGAGTCTGGCCGCGGCGACCCTTCTTGGTGGTGATGATGATGACACCGTTAGAACCACGGCTACCGTAGATAGCGGTTGCCGAAGCGTCCTTCAACACGTTGAAGCTCTCGATGTCCTGAGGGTTAACCAGTGACAAGGGGTTTGACAGACCGCTCACGCCGTTGTTATCCATGGCGATACCATCGATCACGACGAGGGGGTTGTTGCTGGCGTTCAGTGACGAACCACCGCGGATGCGGATGTTGGCACCGCCACCAGGCTCACCACCATTGCTGGTCACGCTCACACCGGCGACTTTACCGCCGAGCATGTCCTGAGCACTGATAACGACACCCTTGTTCTTGGCATCGGGCTTGAGAGCCGTCACCGAACCGGTC
>JAEEGF010059210.1_pt1 | contig 57101 bp, 39 predicted proteins | sample 9134171 | NCBI WGS metagenome assembly JAEEGF01 (sample SAMN16246542, study PRJNA631951) | gut metagenome | biome: gut microbiome; feature: rumen; material: AP-attached | host: Bos | place: Iran: Karaj | collected 2018-10 | reverse complement strand
GTGGCTGGAATGGTATGGTTCCGGCCCGAAAAAAGGGGATATTGGGGTTGAGTTGGTTGGAATGATATGGTTCCGGCCCAAATTGTAGGGATATTGGGCCGGAGGTGTCTGGCGTGATATGGTTCCGGCCCGTATAATAGGGATATCGGGCCGGAGGTGAGGGGAGGCGTTGAAAGACGGAGGGTGGCGGCGGATATTAAGGGGAACGGTTACAGAGGAGCCGGGGAAAGGGGTGTTCCGCCAGGACGGCCGGCGTGTGTTTGAGCGCGGGGTGTCGGAGCACCCCGCGCGAGTTAGCCGGACGAACCCCTTTCCCCGAGTGCGACCGCCGTTCCCCGCCATGGAGCCGCTGCCCTCCGTCTGTTGCTATTCGCCGGCCACCATGGAGCCGCCGCCCTCCGTCTGCTGCTATTCGCCGGCCGCGATGGCGCCGCCGCCCTCCGTCTGTTGCTATTCGCCGGCCGCCATGGAGCCACCGCCCTCCGCCTGCCGCTCCTCATATGCCCTTTCGTCCACCATCCTATTTCCGCTTCACCCCTTTTACCGCTTTCTCCCGTCACCCTATGTCCGCTACCCCTACGCCTGCCGCACGTTTCCTGATCCAACGGCACCAGGTGTCACGTCAACCCATTCTGGAACATTCAAATCGGAAATGCTTGAACGATAGATATTTGTAGATAATCGCTCCCTCCCTTTCGAGGGGGCGATTTCTTGCATTGTGTTGAGCATCAACGAATTACGATTTGAATGTTCCCGTGGGTGCTCCTATCCCTGATCATTATGCAATCCCTTTCAACGAAAGTGCTGCACGCTTGTCGCGTCCAGGGACTGTTTTTGTGTACGACTTGATGATCCTGGGGGATCCGGCGCGGCGGGTCCGGTTCAGCGGATGCCGAGGTATTTGTGGGTCTGGAGGGAGAGGCGCCAGCGGGGACGGGAGAGGATGCAGGCGACGGTTTCCTCCGTATTGGCGCAGGAACAGGGCTGGAGGAAATGCCAGTCAGCGGGGAAGCCGGCCCAGCGGTCCACGGCTGCGTCGTCACCGGTATAGACCAGCTTGAGTTCATCGGCGCGGGAGAGGACGACGCGGCCGTCGCCCTTGAGGCCGGGGACGTCCGTTTTCGGACTGAGGGTGACCCAGTCGGTCCCTTCCGGAACCGGACGGGTCCCGTTCGTCTCGATATGGACAAGGAAGCCGGCGGAATGGAGGGCTTCCACCAGGCGGGCATCTGCCTGGAGCGCCGGCTCGCCGCCCGTCAGGCAGACGCGCCGGCCCTCGCTTCCGCTGCGGCACTCATCGCCCGTACCTGCAGCCGCGTAGCCGTTGCTGCTCCCCGTCCAGCAGTCCGTGCCCCCGCTTCCGCAGCACCCATCGCCCGCGCTACCATCGCTGCCACCCATCCAGCCGTCCGCGCTCTCGCTGGTAAGGCGAATGACCTCAGCGACAATTTCTTCCGCCGTCATTTCCGTAAATGCAGCGTGGTCCGTGTCGCAGAAAGGGCATTGCAGGTTGCAGCCGCTCAGGCGCACGAAAACCATCGGGGTCCCGGTCCAGAACCCCTCGCCCTGCAGGCTGCGGAAAAGCTCGTTGACGCGGTACATCAGTCGCGTTCGTAGGCGGCCATGTTCATTTCCGATTCCCAGACTTCGACGCGGTAGGCGTTTTCGACATGGTCGCAGATCCAGCGGGCGATGTTTTCGGCCGTCGGGTTGAAAGGAAGGACCTCGTTGAGATTCCGGTGGTCCAGGGCGCCTTCGATCTCCCGCTTGATGAGGGTGAAGTCCGTGACCATCCCGTCGGCGTTGAGCTGCTCGGCCCGGCAGTAGATCTTCACGATCCAGTTGTGGCCGTGCATTTCCTCGCACTTGCTCTCATAGGTGAGCATCAGGCTGTGGGCGGCAGATATTTCCAGTCGTTTGCAGACGTAGTACATGGCTTATTCTTCGTAAATGGTTGTATCAAAGCCTTCAAGGGCCTCCTTCCGTTCCGTGCAGGTACCGCACTTGCCGCAGTGGCGTTCGCCGCCCTTGTAGCAGGACCAGGTCTCGGCGTAATCGATGCCGAGGGCATGGCCGCGGAGGGCGATGTCGCGCTTTGTGATGTCGCAGTAGGGGGAGACGACGCGGATGCCTTCATAGGTGCCGGCCCGGACGGCCTGGTCGAAGGCGGCGATGAATTCCGGGCGGCAGTCCGGGTAGATGGCATGGTCGCCGCTGTGGTTGGCGATCAGGAGCGTGTCCAGGCCGTAGCTCTCGGCGAGGCCGGCTGCAACCGCGAGCATGATTCCGTTGCGGAAGGGCACGACCGTGGAGCGCATGTTCCCATCGTCATACGAGCCTTCGGGAATCTCTCCGCCGCCGATGAGGAGGTCGCTCCGGAAATACTTCCCGATAAAGTCGAGCGGAAGGATCATGTGCTTGATCCCCAGTCTGTTGCAGTGCAGCTTTGCGTACGCGATCTCGCGGGCGTTGTGCTTCGACCCGTAGTCGAAACTCACCGCCAGCGCGATGCAGTCCCTGTATTCGTACAAGAGGGTGGTGCTGTCAAGTCCGCCGGAGTAGATCAGGAGCGCTTTCATGCCTTGGTTTTCTTCATTCCGCAATAAAACAAAAAAAGGGTGGAACCGTAAGCCGGGTTCTGTTCCGCACTGTCATTTATCTGACGCAACCTACCCCCTGGCATCGGACGGGCCGCCCTCATCTGCCAGTATATTTGGTCTTGCAGGCCCGGATGTCGTACCCGCCGGACGTCACCGTACGGCGTCGTGGGCTCTTACCCCGCGTTTTCACCCTTGCCGGGGGAAGTGATAGCGGCCGAGGCCTCCTTCCCCCTTTTGCTGGCGGTTATTCTCTGTTACGGCATCAGAAGATCGCTCCCCTCTGCGCTTTCCGCAGTCGGGCGCCCTGCCCTGCCCGGACTTTCCTCACCGCCGGAGCGGCGCGACAGTTCGTTCCACCCTTGTATCAAGGCCACAAAGATACGAATAATTTTTGGAGAGCGGTCGAAAATGCCTACCTTTGCCGGGAAAAGATGCGAGCCCGTCTCCTCATACCGATGCTGTTGCTCCTGCTGCTTCCGGCCTGTTCCCAGGGGAAGGTGAAGCAGTACAAGGTCCGCGTGGTGAAGGAGTATCCCCATGATACCTCCTCCTACACGCAGGGGCTTTTCTTCCATGACGGCGTGCTGTATGAAAGTACCGGCCAGTGGGGCGAAAGCACCTTCCGGACGGTCGATCTCCCGAGCGGCAAGGCCCTGACGCGGATGGATTTCGCCCGGAAGTATTTCGTGGAAGGGTCCGTCATCCTCGGCGACGAGCTGTTCATCCTGACCTGGACCAACAAGGTCGCCTTCAAGTACGATGCGGCGACCCTCCAATACAAATCCACCCACGGCTATCCCCGCGAGGGATGGGGCCTGACTACCGACGGGAAGCAGCTGATCGCCAGCGACGGCAGCGCGAACCTGTATTTCATGGACACGTCCTTCAATACGCAGAAGACGCTGAAAGTCACCCTGGAAGGACGCCCGGTCCGCTACCTGAACGAGCTGGAATGGATCGACGGCCGGATCTGGGCGAATGTCTATACGACCGACCTCATCGTGGTGATCGACCCGAAAACGGGCGTGGTGGAGGCGACGGTCGACTGCGCCGGCCTGCTGCCGCGGACGCTCCGGGACGACCGGACGGATGTGCTGAACGGCATCGCCGTCAATGACGGAAAGATCTATCTGACAGGCAAGTACTGGAAGAGATTGTATGAAATAGAAACGGTCGCGAAGTAGCGGCCGCACGAATAACAACAAATGCGGGGGTACTGCCGGCGACGGCGGTTGAGAGAGACCCAATGAACCTGATCCGGGCAATGCCGGCGTAGGGATGCATTTTTCTCGAAGGTGCGCGAGCGCCTGCCCCTTGCATAAAAACGTTTTTTTATGCGAGGTTTTTTCATGACCCTGGCGCTCACAGCGCTCACCGCCGGAACCGTAGCGGCGCAGGATATCTACGGTGACCGTCAGGAACGGCTGGATTCGGTCGTCGTCTCCTCTTCCCGGGCCGGCAAGGATACGCCGGTCACCTACACGACCGTCGGGAAAGAGGAACTGCAGGCCGCCAATCCGTCCTTCTCCCTTCCGATGGCCCTGGGACTCCAGCCCTCCGTCGTGACCTGGAACGAGGGCGGGACGGGCCTTGGCAACTCGTCCATGACCATCCGCGGCGTCAAGGGCTCCCAGATCAACGTGACCCTGAACGGCATCACCCTCAATGATGCGGAATCCCAGGAGGTTTTCTGGGTGAACATCCCGTCCCTGACCTCGCTCGTCTCCTCGGTCCAGCTGCAGCGCGGTCTCGGTACGAGCGCCAGCGGCGCGGGCGCGTTCGGCGCAAGCGTGAACATGAATACGGCCTTCGTTACGCCGGATCCGTTCGGCAGCGTCTCCTTCAGCGGCGGCAGCTACAACACGCTCATGACGACCGTCGCGGCGGGCTCCGGCCTCCGTCCGAACGGCCTCTATGCGACGGTCGCCTGGTCGGGCGGGATGACCGACGGATACATCCGCAACGCCTTCGTCCGCAGCCAGTCCGCTTTTGTCGCGCTCGGATGGATCAAAGGCCGCAACGCGCTGCGTTTCACGTACCTGATGGGCCGCCAGCGCAGCGGTATCACCTGGGACGGCATCGACCTGGAGCAGTATTACATCGACCGCCGCTACAACGGCGCCGGCAAGTACAAGGACGACGAGGGAAACACCTGCTATTACGGCAACCAGACCGACAATTATGCCCAGCATCACCTCCAGCTGAACTATACGCGGGCGCTTTCGCCTGGCCTGACCTGGGCGACGACGCTGAACTACACCCGCGGCGACGGTTTCGATGAATACTACAAGCGCGACAGGGACCTGACCCTGTATGGCTTTCCGGCCGGAACCTCTCCGGAATCAGACGGTTACAGCGATGCGATCTACCGGAAGCGCCTGGATAATGACAACTATGTCCTCCATTCCAACCTCCGCTACCGGGGGAAAACGTTCGACGTGACGGGCGGGGTCAACCTGGCCCGGCACAACGGGGACCATTTCGGCGAACTCCTCTGGGTCCGCACGCTCGGCGACGGCTGCGACTATGCCGCGATGAACGCGGCGGATTCGTGGTACCGCAGCCGTTCGGGCAAGAACGACCTGTCGGCCTTCGCGAGAGGGGAGTGGCGTCCCGTTCCGGGCCTGACGGCCTACGGCGACATCCAGTTCCGCCATATTTATCATAAGATGACAGGCACGGATGACGACCGGCTGCCGCTCGACTACGACCGCGGCTGGGATTTCTTCAATCCCCGGGCCGGCGTCACCTGGCGCTGGAATGCGGCGGACAAGGTCTATGCATCCGCTGCCCTCGGCCACCGCGAGCCGGGCCGCAGCGACATCAAGGACAACCTGAAGGGCGGTGAAACGCCGATCCGGCCGGAGAAGATGGCCGACTTCGAATTCGGCTGGCAGCATGCCGCGGAGGCCTTTTCCGCCGCGGTCAATATCTATCTGATGGAATATTGGGACATGCTCCTGGAAACGGGCCGGCTCAACGATTCCGGCTATGCCGTCAAGGAGAATGTCCCGCGCGCCTGGCGCCGCGGCATCGAACTGTCCGCCGCCTGGCAGCCGCTCCGCTGGCTGCGCCTGGACGGCAATGCGACGCTCAGCCAGAACCAGATCGACAACTACGTCTCCTATGTCCAGATTGACGGCTCCAAGCCCGTCCGGACCGTGGCTGTCCCCTACGGCGATACGCAGATGCTGATGTCGCCGTCGCTTATCGGGATGGTTCGGGCGGCCTTCCTGCCCTGGAAGGGGGCCCGGATGACCCTCGATGCGAAATATGTCGGCAAGCAGTACCTGGACAACTCCATGCGCGAGTCGCTCGCCATTCCGGCCTATTGCATCGCGGACCTCTCCTTCACCCAGGCCTTCCATCCCTGGGGCAGGACCCTGGAACTCTCCGCTTATGTCAATAACCTCTTCAACCACCTGTACTATGCCTCCGGCTGGCGCTGGGAGAGTTACTCCGAAGGGGAAATCATAACGGGCGCCGGCGTATATCCGCAGGCGCCCGTCAATGGGACCGTCAAACTGGCCTTCCGCTTCTAATTCTCCAGGAACACCTTGGAAGTCAGTTCTTTCGCCAGCTCCGGCTCGTTGGTGGTGAGCAGGTCGACCCCCCAGCCGATGTACTTGAGCATGTCGTTGGCGCTGTCCACCGTCCAGACGTTGACCACCATGCCGAGCGTGTGGGCGGCTTCCATCCAGGCGTAGGTCAACTTGTCCATCTTGTAGTCGATGCCGTTCACGCCAGCGGCGGAGCAGGTCGCCGGGGCATAGTCGCCGTTGAGGTACTGCACGCTAGCCGACGGAAGGGCGGCGGCGATGCGCTTGCAGTTGCCGAAATCGAAGGCGATCCAGTCGCACATCGCCTCGTAGCCGTATTTCTTGACGATGGCGATGGAGGCGTCCACGACGCGGTTGTTGTTCTCCAGCTTGGTGTGGGAGCCGTTCGCGCTGGCGCGCTGGGTCTTGATCTCGATGATGAGGCGGATGCCTTCCTCCTTCGCGATGCGGACATATTCGTCCAGGGTCGGGACGGCCTCGCCGTTGCTGAGCCGGATGTCGCCCATGTCGGAATAGTTCGTGTCGGTGATATACCGGTTCCTGCTGTCGGTCGGGAAGGTCGCGTCATGGTTGACGACCACGACGTCGTCGGGGGTGATCCAGACGTCGAGCTCGGAGCCGTAGATGCCGAGCGGTTTCACCGCCTTGAGGGAGGTGATGGAATTCTGGGCGGCGCCGGTATGCTTGTAGGCGCCGCGGTGGGCGACGACCTTTGTCGTACCCCGGGGGGCGGAAGAGGCTGTGAAATTGACGGTTCCGATCGGAGCGGACGTCCCTTGGCGGACGAGTGCAAGGCTGTACAGTCCTGTGCCGATGCCGTTGGGGATGGTGACGATGATTTCCCCGTTGCCGACGCTGCACGCCGCATCCAGGCTCTTCCCGGTGGCATTCTCCTGCAAGCGGACCTGGTCGCCGGCCATGAAGCCGTTGCCATAGATATGGTATTTCATGCCGGCGGTGACGGCGCATTCGCCCAGGAACTGCAGGTTGGAGAGGATCGGGACCTCGGCCTGGGAATGTTCGCCCTTGTCCCGTTCATAGAGGAGTTTCACCTCCTCTGCCGTGAGTGCCTTGTCATAGATCCGGGCGAGGACGATGTCCCCGAGCCAGGCATTGGTACAGCCGCCGCTGCCCGGGTCGCCGCCGATGACGACATACTGGGTGTTGGCGCTCGCCTGCTGGAAGGTGGAAGTGCTGTTCGTGGCGCTGCCCTTCAATTCTCCGTCGATATAGAGTTCCGTCTTCTTCCCGGCTGCATCGAAGACGCCGAGGAGATGGTAATAGCGGCCGACGGCCGGGACGATGTCGCTTTCGGCCCAGTTCCAGGCGCCGGTGTGGGTGATGAAACTCAGGTGGTTGCCCTGCGCAGCCTTGGAGATGAGGAAACCGGTTCCGCCACTCTGGTGGCAGGAGAACATCTTGATTTCCCCGAATCCGGCGGGATCGGCGTCGATCCGGACGACCGCCTCCCAGCTGTGGCTGTCGGCAATCCGGTTCCTGAATTCGGAATTGGTGGCGTAATCGATTTTGTAATAGCCGCTTGCGACGGTTTTGCCCATGTCGTTCGCGAAGTGGGCGACCACGCGTTGGAAGGATTCATTGTAATAGGTCGACAGTCCTGCGCCGGCGATGGTCTCCACCTTCATCTGGCTCGGGGAGACATCCTGGGCGGTGCCGTCGGGATGGAAGATGATGTCCAGCAGGTCGGCGACCGGAGCTTCCAGCCCGGGATCGGGCTCCGGTTCCGGTTCCGGCTCCGGCTCGGACTTTCCGAGTTGCGTGACAATGACCGTCGTCAGTGCTTTCCCCCCGGCCTTTGCGTACAGCGGGGCGCTTCGGACCTCGGTGGTCGGATTGGATTCGGCCCGTACCGTGATGACGGTCTGTCCTTCCTTGCCGGAAGCGGGGCTGGCGTGGAACCAGTCCACAACCTGCGCCAGTTGCCAGTCGCAGTTGGCCGTGAGGGTAAAGGTTTGTGTACTCTCCTCAGCGGAGAAGGAGAGGGAAGGGGAGTCGCTCTCGATTCGGTCGGTCTTTTCCGGTGCCGGCTCCTCCGCGGGTTTTTCCGCACAGGCGGCCAGTGCGAAGAGTACGGAAAGCGTGGCCGTGATTTTGAAACAGGCGTTCATGGGGTTTGTGGTTGTCCGGGACAAATGTACGGAATCCTCCTTTCAAATCCAATTCCGGGGGTTCTTTACCGACAAGACCCGCTGTCGCAGCGGGTCTTGTCGGTTAGTTAGTAGTGTATTTACCTTTGAAGAAGGTTAGTTGTGTTGGTTAGATGATGCAGTCCGTGTGACTCTTTTATAAAAACTTTTAAAAAAGTTGCTTTGTTTTATTTAACTGTTGCAAATATGGAGATAATTTTTTTACCGTGCAAATTTATTTTAGAAAAAGCCGGGAAAATTTTCTAAAAAACAAAAAATATCGCTTTTTTATTATTAAAAATTTTTATTATCATTGGTCCATGGCTGCTGCAAAACCCAGGGAAACGAAGGTGAGCACATCCGGAAGCGCCGTGCGCCAGTATTCCTGCTGATGCGTTCCTTCCCGGACGCGGAAATTCGCGCAGGGGAACTTCAACTCCCGCATCAGCAGATAGAGATGGGCGCTTCCCTCGAACAGGTAGTCGTTGTCTCCGACATCGATGTACCAGCGGATCTGCCCGATGGCCTTCTGCAGTTCGGGGGAGGCGTTTTTCAGGTATTCCACCATATTATGGTCCTTGATGCCCTGGACGTAGTCGGCCATGGACAGGTCGAAATTGTCCGGGACGCCTTCCACGCGGGCGCTGAGCGGGCAGGCGGTGCAGAACAGTTCCGGATGCTCCATCGCATAAATGGTCGTTCCGCCGCCGCCCATCGAGAGTCCGGCGATGGCCCGGAAGGCCCGCTCCCCGCGGATGCGGTAGCGTTTTTCGATCTCCGGGATGAATTCTTCGAAGAAAAAGTCCTGGTAATGCCAGCCGGGCAGGTTGAAATAGCCCAGGTTCTTGCCGCGGAAGTTCTCCGCCATGCCGCGGGCGTCCGGCATGACGATGATCATCGGAAGGCTGAAGCCCGAGCGCATCCGCCAGTCCGTGATGGCCTTCATGTTGTATTTCTTCGGCCAGGTGTCGCAGGTCCCTCCGGACCCGTGCAGCAGGTACAGCACCGGATAGATCCGCTCCGGGTCCGTGTCATACCCGTCCGGGAGGTACACCCGGTATTCTTTTTCCGCACCGAGGATGGCGCTCCGGATGGTTCCGCTTTCGATGCGGCTGGGGGAGACCCCGTCGAGGGGCTCTCCGTTCTGCGCCTTCGCGGCAAGGCATGCCAGGCAGCCGGTCACCGCCAGAAGAAGGATTCTTTTCATACTGTAATGGTTTTATCTTCTGCGAAGTTACACATTTCCGGGAGAAAAGCCGCATTTTACCGGCCTGAAATGCTTATAAACTGTAAGCAATCGCGGTCGGATCCTTCAACTGAGCGGCATCGTGCGCATGTCGGTTTTTGAAAGAACGAACAATATTGAACGGAAGTTAAGGAAACAAGGTCCATTTCCCATTGAAAAACGGCCCTGAGTGATATGTGTTGCGGTTTTATTCTGTAACATTGATAAAATGTCGAAAATCAGCACGTTGTCAATTCCTTTCTATATTATTAAAAATATTTGTTTCATGTATAAACTTATTCATAGAAAAACTGTATATTTGCAGCCCGAAAGAGGCGGATGGGCTTTCTTTCCCCTCAAGGACCGGTTCTGGGGGAATATGTGCGGGATACCCTGTTTATCAAGGCGATAATCCTTCAATACCGGGTGAAATAGAACGATAGATAAAAAATGATACAGTTATGAGCATTGGATTGAAACTGACAGGAGGCGTGCTGCTCGCCGCCGCAGTGATGGTCGCCTGCACCACGGAGACGCCCTTCGAGGTGCGGACGGGACAAGCTGTTTCCTTCGGCGTCACGACGGGTTATGACAATGGCCCCGAGACAAGGACCGAGTACAGCGGTACGCTGGTCACTTCGGGCGAATCCCGTTATGAGCGCATCAACTGGGTGCCGGGCACGGACCGGATCCGGGTTTTCTGTGACGAGGCCAACGATGTCAAGATGGCGGATTACAAGATCCTGTCCGCCAGTGTGGGAGAAGACGCCCGCAACAGCAGCGGTACCGTCGAGCCCGCTGGCTCGGACAAATTGACCTGGGGCCTCTCCGGGGACCATTATTTCTTCGCGTTGTATCCCGCCGCGACGATGTCGGGCGTGACCGCTTCCGAGGCCGTCCTGGAAAAACATGCGACGGAAAACCACAAGGCGACGGTCAAGGGCCGCATCCCTGCGGTGCAGGACGTGACCTGGGATGCTTCCAAGCGGGAGTATAAGCCCAACATGCGTTATGCCTACATGTATGCCGCCGCGAAGGTCACACCTTCCCAGGCGGCAAGCGTCTCCCTCCCGTTCAAGCCCCTGATGACGGCTTTTGAATTCACGCTGAAATCGAACCCCGACTTCCCGGTCGGCAGCAACCTGACGAAGGTCGAACTGACCGCGGCGACGAACCTTTCCGGTTCCTTTACGGCCACCCTCGACAAGGACGGCCTTTCCGAGATTTCTTCCGTCAGCGGCGCCGGTACCACCCTGACCCTGAATCTGGGAACCGGAGTGGCGCTGAGCACCTCCAATGCCGTGAAGTTCACCTTCCTGGCCCTTCCCCTCAAGCAGGAACACCTGACGCTGAAGCTCACCTTCGCCAATGGCCTGACCCGCTCGCTGGAACTCAGGAACGGTTCCGCTTTCATCGATGTGGAAGCCTGCAGGAAGCTGTACATCTCCAACATCACGCCTCCCGGTCTCACCTATTATGACATGGCCACGATTGCGGACATCACCATCGCCGATGAACAGGTCCTTGATGATAATGCCCGGACGGTGACAGTCAATACGGAAAAGGACGGGTTCAACGGCTATGGCGGCGCCGACCGTGACCTTCGGAAGACGCCCTGGAAGGCCTATTATGTGGACGGAAGCAAGGCCCAGCCTCAAAAGAATACGGTAATCACCGGAAACGCCGACTATTCGGCAACGCCTGTCTCCTGGCTGAACGTGACCTCCGGCGGGACCGGTTCGGGAAAAGACGACAGTTTCGCCTTTACCATCGCGGCAGCTTCGCTGATCGGCGCTGAAGTGCAGCCCAGCGCCTGCGGCAAGGCGATGATCGACAATCTCAAGGCAAAGAATCTTGGCACCATCGACCTCTCTACCCGGAACTTCCTCAGCAGCAGTACCTACAGTACGGCGGAGACGGCCAACTGCTATATCGTCGACGGATACGGAACATTCCTCATCCCCCTGGTGTATGGCAATGCCTATAACGGCGGCGTCAATACGTCGGCTTATAGGGGTACGGCGGCATCTGCGTCCAACAAGTATCTTCGTGAGTTCGTCAATGCGGACGGCAATGCCATCCAGAGTGCGTACATTCTCCTTGACAACGGCCTGAGCAAGACGGCTCCGTACAACGGCTGTGTCGTCTGGCAGGATACGCAGAAGACCTTCGAGATCGTGAAGGACAGCGACATCTCCATCTTGACCTCCAAGCCCGCGAACGGTAAGATTGACTGTGCCTATCTGCAGTTCAGGATCCGTCAGGAGAACATCAAGCCCGGCAATGTCGTGATCGCCCTCCGGGATGCGGGCAACAAAATCCTCTGGAGCTGGCACATCTGGGTGCGGGCGAACATTACCAGTTCGCAGGTTTCATCGGTCAATACCGATGCCAACCGTCTCCGCGAGCAGAAAGTGCAGTTTTTCCGGAATCCGGGTCATATCTTCAACTTGCAGAGTTCCAATCTTTACATCCTCTCTGAGCCGCTCGGTTTTACGCCGCCGCTTTCCTATAAGGGCGGACATACGGATGCGCGGAGCGTCTGGGTCGTCATCGTGAGCCAGGAGACCAATGCCGTACTGGGCAGTTTCAAGGTGACGCAGGAATCATATACCCAGGTTGGGTATGATGTGACCAGTGCCAATATATACTCCGCTACCTATTATCAGTGGGGACGCAAGGATCCGTTCCTGCCCACGAACGGGGTCGAAGAGCATAACAAGATTGCAACTTCCTTGTGGTATAGGGTTAGATCGGGAGAAAACGGTGTTCCTGTTGAATCGTTCTCTTCGAACGGCCCCAGCATGATTTCTAATGGCATCAGGAATCCCTACTTATTCAATGTAAATTACAACAACAGCAACGTAGACTCTTACAGGAATCTCTGGGACATCGACAACAACCAGGCCAATACCGGCGACATCGAGGATGCGGCTGTCAACAAGACGATTTATGACCCGTCTCCAAGAGGTTTTGCCGTCATACGCTCGTGTGGCTTTACGGGTGGAACGGCTGCTGGGAACAACCAGAGTTCAGGAAGCCTGATCTATGCGGATTATGTGAATCCCGGCAATACGGGGTGGAATCCGGAATGGCCTGGTGGACGGAAAATGTCGGACAGCAACTTGGCGGGTGGTAGTAAGAGTGTATACATCCCGGCGGTCGGCTGGAGAGGGTTTAATAGCGGCATGGTATCCTATAGGTATTTCGATACGGACGCTTTCGGGCGGGGCTATCATATGTATTACTGGACGGCGAGCCCTACGGATGAGCGTCAGACGAACTACCCCGAAACCCCCAACCGCATCCAGGCGATATCCTTTCATGCTTGCCAGAATCTGTTCCAACCTCGCAGCAGGGACTGCCGTACGGATGCCTTCCCGATCTTGTGTGCCCATGATTAACAAGAAAAAATGATTCGTCATATGAAAAAACAGTATATCATGCCCAGGATGGTCCAGCAGGTGGAGGTCCGCCTGGAATGCGCTTTCCTGAATCCGTCCGTCGTGGATAACCTGACGGTGGAATCGACCGGCCAGGAAGTCGGGGGAGTCTATGATTACGGCACTACGACCACTTTCAACCACGAATGGGGGGAGTAGGGTGACACGTCCGGGTGTCGGTGTCGGGCCTCTGCAGGCCTGCGCCGAAGGTGCCGGAAAAGGAAGGGCGGCTCTTTGCGGGCTGCCCTTCCTTTTTGAATAATAGAGAAAAATTTTGTAAAATTTCTTGAATTTTTGTTGTTTTTCAATAATTCCTTACTATATTTGCACAAACCAATCTTTGTTACCTATGATTGCAAGCTGGTGGGCTGAACTCAGCCCGGTCATGAAAATCCTGTGGGGCGTCACCCTGACGGCCTCCCTCATCTTCATCATCCAGACCATCCTCACCTTCGTCGGCGCCGATGCCGACGGCGGGATGGACATGGATATCGACGTGGACACCGACCCCGGTTTCGGCGATGCGGCCAACCTGGACGGCGGTTCCAACCTCTACACCTTCCGCAATTTCGTCAATTTCTTCCTGGGCTTCGGCTGGACGGCCATCCTCCTGCAGGGACATATCCTGTCCCCGGCGCTGCTGATCCTCGTCGCCGTCGTCGTGGGGGTCGCGCTGGTTGCGCTGGTGATGTACCTTTTCAAGTGGCTCAGTTCCATGCAGCAGGCGGGCAACATCAACGTGTACAAGTCCGCCGTCGGCTGCCAGGGCAAGGCCTATCTGCCCATTCCGGCCGCCCGTTCGGGCGAGGGGAAGGTGCAGATCACCATCAACAATGCCGTCCGCGAATACAGCGCCGTGACCGACGGCGATGCCATCCGCACCGGTGCCCAGATCAAGGTGACCGAGGTCCTGGATGCCGAAACCCTGCTCGTCGAAGAACTTAATTCCCTTATTATCTGATACAACTATGGATTCCCTCTATCTGATCCTGATCCTGGTGGCCGTCCTGTTCGTGACCCTGGCCGCCATCCTGAAGCGCTATCGCCGCTGCCCTTCCGACAAGATCCTTGTCATCTACGGTAAGACCGGCAAGAATTCCGCCGGCTCCATTTCCTCCGCCCGCTGCGTCCATGGCGGCGCGGCCTTCATCTGGCCCGTTTTCCAGGACTATGCCTTCCTGGACCTCAAGCCGATCTCCATCGAGTGCAACCTGACCAACGCCCTGTCCAAGCAGAACATCCGCGTCGATGTGCCCTGCCGCTTCACCGTCGGTATCTCCACCGAGCCGGAGAACATGACCAATGCCGCCGAGCGCCTGCTCGGCCTCAGCGTGGACAGCATCCAGAACATCGCGACCGATATCCTCTTCGGCCAGCTCCGTCTGGTCATCGCGACGATGGACATCGAGGAGATCAACGCCGACCGTGACAAGTTCCTCGCCAACGTCTCCACGAATGTCGAGGCCGAACTCCGCAAGATCGGCCTGAAGCTGATCAATGTGAATGTCACCGATATCCGTGACGAGTCCGGCTACATCGAGGCCCTCGGTAAGGAGGCGGCCGCCAAGGCCATCAACGACGCGAAGAAGAGCGTCGCCGAGCAGAACCGCTACGGTGAGATCGGTAAGGCGGAGGCCGACCGGGACAAGGACATCCGGATTGCCGAAACCACCCGGGACACCCGCATCAAGACGGCCGAGGCCAACGCCCACGCCGTCGAGGGTGAGAACCAGTCCAAGATCACCATTGCCAATTCCGACGCGGCACGGCGCGAGAAGGAGGCGGAAGCCGCCCGTATCGCCGTCGCCGCCGAGAAGGTCCAGGCCGCAAAAGCCCTCGAGGAGGCCTACAAGAGCGAGCGCGATGCTGAACTTGCACGTGCCGAGCGCGAGGAAGCGACCCGGAAGGCCAACGTCGTCGTCCCTGCCCAGATCGAGAAGGAGAAAGCCATCATCGACGCCGAAGCGGAGGCCGAACAGATCCGCCGCAAGGCGAAGGGTGAGGCGGATGCCATCTACGCCAAGATGGACGCCCAGGCCCGTGGTATCCTCGAGATCCTGACCAAGCAGGCGAGCGGTTTCCAGCAGCTCGTCGGTGCTGCACAGGGCGATGCCCAGAAGGCCGTCCTGATGATGGTCGCCGACAAGCTCCCGGAACTCGTCAAGACCCAGGTCGAGGCTGTCAAGGGGATCAATATCGACAAGGTGACCGTCTGGGATACAGGCAATTCTACCGACGGTAAAACCGCCACGTCCAACTTTATCTCCGGCATGATGAAGTCCGTTCCCCCGCTGGACGACCTCTTCAAGATGGCGGGCATGGAGCTTCCTTCCTACCTCAAGGGGGCTGAGAAGCCGCAGCCGGATGTCCAGGAGGAAAAGTAATGGCGATCATCGTCAATGTTGATGTCATGCTGGCCCGCCGGAAAATGTCTTCCGGCGAGCTGGCCTCGAAAATCGGCATCACCCCCGCCAATCTGTCCATCCTCAAATGCGGCAAGGCCAAGGCCGTCCGCATCTCCACGATGGACGCGATCTGCCGGGCGCTCGACTGCCAGCCCGGCGACATCCTCGAGTATCGCCCGGACGAGCCCTCTTCCGCCCCACCATCCGGTGCCTGACGAGGCTTCCGGCCCGCCATCCGGTGCCTGACGAGGCTTCCGGCGCAAATCGCTCCGCTCCGACGCTGTGACGCCGCATACCTGTCACAGCCGCTCCGCTCCGACGCTACGGGAGAGGGCCCCGGTCTCAGAAGAAATTCGTCCGGGACCCTCTCCCTCCGCTTTCTCCGCTTCACTTAACCGGTTCCGATTTTTCGTCAGTGTTTTCCCTGCTCCGCTCCGACGCTGTGACGCGCCGCATACCTGTCATAGCCGCTCCGCTCCGACGCTACGGGAGAGGGCCCCAGTCTCAGAAGAAATTCGCCTGGGACCCTCTCTCTCCGCTTTCTCCGCTTCACTTAACCGGTTCCGCTTTTTCGTCAGTGTTTTCCCTGCTCCGCTCCGACGCTACGGGACAGGGTTCAGACCTCAGACAAATTCGGTCTGAACCCTGTCCCTGCGCTTTCTCCGCTCTGCAGTTGCTTTTCCGGCCCGTTTCAGTGGGTATTCGGGCTGGAAATGGTCGGTGGGAAGCAGTTCAAGCCCGGAAATGGGCCTTTTCGGGCCGGAAGTGGTTGATGGGAGGTGGTTCCGGCCCGTTTCAGTGGGTATTTGGGCCGGAAGTGTTCGGTGGGAAGCAGTTCAAGCCCGGAAATGGGCCTTTTCGGGCCGGAAGTGGTTGATGGGAGGTGGTTCCTGCCCGTTTCAGTGGGTATTTGGGCCGGAAGTGTTCGGTGGGAGGGATTCTGGAGAGTGGAAGCGTTGTTAGGGGTGTCGTGTCAAGCACCCCTAACAGCAAAACTGGGCCTTTTTGTCGTTAGGGGTGCTGCGTGCGGCACCCCTAACGACAATCGGTCTGGATTTCCGGCAAAAGGCTGTCGAGACGTGGCGCCTAACTGTCTGATAGAGACTTATTTCGTGAATCGTTCGGCGAAAAATGCGTGCCGTTGGTTTTTATAGGGCGCTGAAGAACGGCGATTTATCTGCTGCGTGTTTCCGCGGGGAAGTGCATGCTGCCCCTGAGCATCAGTAACAGATATTCCAGGAAGGGAGTTCGTGGATGGGGCCGGCGTCATACGCTGCGAGGATGCCTTCGGGGAGGAAGCGGCGTTCGAAGACGGCGCGGAGGAGGTAGCGGTCCCACCAGTCAGCACTCATGACGACGAAGCCGTCCCAGCCGCGCGCGGTGCCGAAGCTGTTCTCGATCAGCCACATCCGCGGGGTGCATTCGCACGGCCGCTCGCTGCACTCACCCTGCTGTGCGCCGCAGCCGCTTTGCCGTTCGCTGCAGTCACCCTGCCGCGCGTGGCAGCCCCTCGCCTGCTCGTTGCACTCACCCTTCTGCGCGCAGCAGCCCCCCTGCTGCGCGTTGCAGCCGGCGAGCCGGACGCCGGCGACGGCGATGGCGTGGAGGGAGGTCATTTCACCGGAGCGGAGCATGTCGGCCTTGGACATCGAGAAGTCGATACCGGAGAGGCTGTCGGGCCGGAAGAGGCGGGTGTCATAGACGCCTTCGTCGGGGAGGCCCTCTTTGCCGGTGTCAGCCGAGATGTAGAACATCCGGCCCGCGCGGAGCGAAGCGACGCCGGCGGCGTTGATCACGTCCATTGGAATGTTGAGGAAGCGCCAGGGTGCGTATTCGACGCAGTTGCGGGAGTCACGGACCTCATAGACCTTGCCGTAGGGGAGGGTGGGATCGTTCATCAGGTTGATGTAGTCCCGCTCCATGTCATGGTGGACAAAGCGGTCGCGGAAGGAGAGGGGAGTGTAGGTAACACCTTGCCATTCAAATTCTTCCGGCGGGGTCCCGATGGAAAGGGCAAGCAGTTTGTACACATCGCGGAGGGCCCGGGCCTTGACCTGGGGGATTTCCGCCGCCGGGCATTCCCGGAGCTGCAGGCCGTATTTCCGCATCAGGGTCCGGATCCCGTTCATCAGGGTCAGGTTGTACCCCGACGAATGCGTCTCGGGCATGGCCTCCTGCGGGACAAGGCCGTATTTGTCAATGAGATGCGCCGCATTGGAGAAATGGCCGCCGTCTCCGAAGGGCTTGCGGAAGAGCCAGTTGTTCATCCGGCTGTCGATCGGCTCGCGGCGGTATTCGACCACGTTCTCCAGGAAGCGGTTGGACTTTTCCAGCAGGTCGTAGAACTGTCCGAAGGCCTGGGAGAACTGGAAGTCCCCCCAGTCGTCCGCCTCTTCCTGCGCGAAGAGTTCCGCCCGGAGGATGTTGGTCGTGGAATAATACCAACAGCGGCCGGAGCTGCGCTGGTCCGTGATCCCGCGGGTGGGAACACGGAAAGTCATGGCCGTATCCGCTGCGGCGAGGACGGTGCTGTCGAGGGCCGCGTCCCAGAAATCTTTTTGCAGGACCTGGGCGGCAGCGTCCTGACATTCAATTTCTTCCATCAGCTTCGCCGTGATGGGTGCGGGCGTGCGACCACCGCAGCCGGCGAGGATCGTCACGAGGGAGAGGAGGATGGGCGGTTTTTTCATACTTGGTAAAATTACGCTTTTTCCCTAACTTTACAAAAATTCGCAGCAACATGATGAAGAAAACGATCCTCCTGGTGGCGGCCCTCGCCCTTACTTTGATCTCCTGCAAGCAGAACGATGCCGCCGGTCCGATGTTCTGGACCTGGCTGGAAGAAGTGCCCGAGGAGGGCGCGGAGGCGGTCTTCGCCCGGATGGAAGAGGCCGGGCTGGATGCCGTGATGATCAATGTCGTCTCGGAGGAGAATCTCCGGCAGGGAATCGAACTGGCCCGGAAGCACCACCTCGCCGTCTATGCCTGGATCAAGGTCCTGAACCTCCCGAAGCCGGAACGCGAGTTCCTGCTGGCGAACCATCCCGACTGGTTCAGCGTCAACCGGAACGGGGAAAGCCTGAAGGACACGAAGGCCTATGTCGGGTCCTACAAGTTCCTCTGCCCGGCCCATCCGGATGTCCGGAAGTATCTGGTCGACAAGGTGGAAGAGCTCTGTAAGATCGAAGGTGTCGAAGGTTTCAACCTGGATTACTGCCGCTATGTGGACCGGATCCTTCCCATCTCCCTCGCCCATCTCTACGATATCCAGGAAGACGGCGAGGTGGACCCGCACTTCGATTTCGGCTACCACCCGCTGATGCTGGAGAAGTTCCGGGAGCAGTATGGCTATGATCCCCGGGAACAGGCTGATCCGACGCGGGATGAAAAATGGAGCCGGTTCCGCTGTGACCAGGTCACGGAGGTGGCGAACCTGATGATCGACGCGGCCCACCGCCATGGCAGGAAGGTCACTGCCTCCCCGTTCCCGACGCCGAAGATGGCCGCGTTCATGGTCGGCCAGGACTGGGGCAAATGGAACCTCGACTATGTCCACCCGATGCTCTATGTCCATTTCTATACGATGGATCCGTCCTTTGCCTTCGACTGCTGCGTCGAAAACCGCCGCGACGGGAATCCTGCCACGAAACTCATGTGCGGGATCGACGTCGAACTCGGCGGCGACCCCGCGACGGTTTTCGAGAAGATGGATGCCGCTTTCCGCGGGGGCGCGCAGGGTGTGTCCCTCTATACCAGCGAAGGCCTTGACACGCCGGAGCTGCGCGCAAGGTTCAAGGTTTACGCCGACAGTCTCCGCGCCGTCCGCGCGGCAAACGGCGGCGTCGTGCCTTGCGACGCCGCGGCTTCCGCAGAGCGGAATCCGTTGGAACACAAGGAGATGATGCGGGTCATTGAAAGGAATATCCAGCGCATGGTCGCCGGTGAGCCGTTGCATGACGATACCGTCAACGGCCTTGCCGTGGATGATCCCGCGAAGACCTATCCGGCCCTTGACCTCGGCCCGTACGAGCTGGTGCGCAAAAACGACCGCCTCGAGGTCTTCACGGTGGAAGACCGCGCAAGCGGCCGTCGTTTCGAGGTCTGGTTCCTTACCTACGGCGATGTCGTCTCGGGCTGGGATATCCTGCCGACGACATAGTCCATCAGCACGTGCCGTGCCTGTTCGGGGATGAAATCGCAGTGGTACTCCCACCAGAAGATGCCGCCGAATCCCTTCTCCCGGATCCAGGCGAGTTTCGCGTCCAGCGACCGCTCATTGTCCGCCGTCACGAAGGCTGAACTGTCCGGCGCGAAGTAATAGGGGCACTGGGCGGCCTCGTCCCAAGACTCCGTCCAGCCCGCTTCCAGGAGGGCAGGCATGTCCCGGACGAAGAAATCCTGGGCATATTCGCTCATTTTGCGGCCTTCCGGCACTTCTTCGCCGGGGAGGATTCCGTCATAGCGGTAGCCATAGCTGGCCAGCCCGATATGGATCTTCTTCGGATCGAAGCGGCTCCAGTTCGATTCGTAGTTGGCCTGGATGTCCGGCAGGGGCGTGTTGTGGGTGCCCCGGCGGGCCCAGTAGCCGCCGCCCATGTCATAATACATGATATTGACCCAGTCCAGGATGGCGGAGAGGCTGTCCGCCTCCGCCTGCGTGTAGTTATGCTCGCTGTTGAGGGCGGTGGTCAGGCCGTAGTGGCGGCCGTCCAGCGCGCCGAGGGAGTCGAGCGCCGTGCGCATTTCCCCGATGAGGGCCATGTGAAGTTCCTTTGTGACAGTTCCTTCCCAGTCCAGTTCCAACCCGTCGAAGCCATGGTGCCGGGCGAAGCAGGCGGTATAGCGGGCGAATTTGGCGCGGCGGGCGGGATCGGTCGCAATGCCGATGAAACGGCCGCCGGACCAGGAGAGATAGACCTGCCGTCCGGCCTTGTGGACGACGTCGAGATACGCGTCGAGGGTGGCCTGCCGCTCGAAACGGTGGGTATCGACCTTTGCGCGGAGGATTTCCGCGAGCGGCGCGTCGAACTCCTCTGGCCGCCAGTAGGGCATGGCCTGGAGGTAATGGAAATCATAGTCCTGCTGCCGTTCGGGGAAGAGTTCCTCCGGAACGATGCGGGACAGAACGGAGTACGTGGCATGGATGAGGGCCGGCTCTTCGGCCGCTTTTTCCCGGCAGGAGAGCAGCGACAGGCAGGCCGCCGCGAGGATGATGCTTTTTATTATCATTTGTATTTTCGGAGTGCAAATACGATGATGGCGGCGCCGGCAAGGGCGCAGGCGAGGGCGAACCAGCCGCCCCAGCCGTTGGCGAACAGCACGGGCGAGAAGGTGACGAGGGCGATTTCCACCGGTGCAATGTACAGGTAGGCGAGTGCGTAATCGTCCAGGCAGCGGCTGCGGCCGTCCGGATCCGTGATCCGGAGCAGGGCGATGCCCATGGCCATCGTGCCGGTGAACCAGCCCCAGGTGAAGACGGATTTCTCGAACCAGGCCTTGCTGTGGATCCGCCGCCCGATGAGGAACACGTACAGGAAGGTGCAGACGAGGCCCACGGCGAGCAGGATCAGCAGCGGGACAATGTATTGCGCCACGACCTTCAGTTTGATGGAGGCCACGCCGAAAGCCACGAGGTAGTCCGTGAAGGCGCCGCTCAGGTGGCCGATGATGGGCTTGGAAAGGTAGTCGTCGGTGTGTGTCCTGCGCAGGATCCAGCGGACGGCGATGCCGGCGAGGAAGGCGCAGCTGAACACCGGCAGCATCAGCGCCGGCCAGAGCAGGGCGACGGCCTTGCTGAGTCCGTAGCCGAGGACGGTGATGAGGGCGATGACGGCGAAGTTGAAGGTCATCGAGTCCAGCGAGATGGCCGAGAACGTGGCCATGCCCATGCTGGACCGCTTCTCCTTGGGGAGAATCCCTGTCCGGAGTTCCGGCGGAAGGTCCTTGTAGGGGCTCAGATAGGCCGTCTCGCCTTTTTCGGCGCCCCGGGTGATGCGCCACATTCCGATGACGACCGATGCGATGATGCCGATGGTCGCCGCGGTCATCGCGAGCGACTGCATCTCCTCGACGCCGTATTTGGAGAAGGCTTCGCCGATGGCCGCCGCCGTGCCGTGGCCGCCGCAATAGCCGGCCGGCATGGCGAGGCCGAAGGCCGGATTGACCGGCCAGAAAGCGCGGAGAACCCACAGCCCCAGCGCCGCGCCCAGCGCCCACTGCAGCAGCATACCGGCCTGGGAATAGGCCCACATCCGCCCGACGGGAGAGTTCCCCGCGCTGGTTTCCTGCTTTTGGGAAGTCAGCGGCAGGGTGGCGAAAACGAGGGCGATGAGGATGCCCGCGTAGGTCCCCATGTTGCCGGAAAGCGGCAGCCAGCCAAGCAGTTCCGGACCGAAGATGAGGCCGGCGAACCCGGCCAGCAGGCTCGGCGGGATGAAGAGCTTCTGGATGAAACGCACCCGTGCCCGGAGGAGTTTTCCGAGCAGCAGCAGGGCGGAGACGATGCCGGCATCGACGAGCAGGGTCCAGGCGGTCATGGCTGCATTTTCTTTTGGAAGCGGGCAAAGCGCCGCTCCGCCTCCCGGTTGTACTTTCGAAGGGCGTCCGCATCGAATCCGCGGCTGCGGAAACGCTCGTCGAGCCGCTCTCCGCAGCGCATCTCCTTCCGTTCCGCTTTTTGTACGGACGGGATGATACGGCTCTGGAAATCAAATGGTTCCGACTTTTTCAGGGCGACGGCAAGGGCATTTGCCGACGAACCTTCGCCGAGGAACGCCGGGATTTCCGCTCCGGCCGCGACCCAGACCGGTACGGCATAGCAGGCCGGCGTGTAGCCGACAGCCGCCCAGAGAACCGGCTCCGCGCCGCCTTCCAGGACGACGCTCGATACGGTGGTCGGCCGGGCGATCGGGACGATGCGGCCGATACGGAGGAACCATTCGGGCGTATAGCCCGTTGGCCCGTGCAGGCTGGTCAGGTAGTTCATCAGGTCCATCCGGCCATAGCCCTTTCCTTTGCCCGAGAAGCCGGAGACGGAGTAATTGGTCCGGTACAGGATCCCGTTTTCCGGGACATCGTAGCGCGTGTAGCCATAGTCCCAGGTTTCGAAATAGGCCGCTCCGCCCTCGGCGTCCGCTACGGCAAAATTCGCCGTAACGTACCGTGGTTCAGGCATTTCCTTCAGGTAGTCCTCGAATTCATCCACCGTCCGGCAGCGGCCGAGCGCTTCTTTCATGACCACGCCCGCCCGCATTTTCCGTCCTGCGAGGGAATCCGGGCGGAGGTTGTAGGAGAGATTGTTCGCAATCAGGAAGCCGGCTTCGTTGGCCCCGTCCCAGACCTGGTCCTCGCGGCCCTTGTCCACGATGCCCGTGAAAGCATATCGCGGGCCTTGGAAGTGTTTTACATAATTGTTCCGCTCCTCGGCGTCGCGCTGCTTCCAGATCATCGGGCGGCCCGAGGCGGATGCCCCGGCGCGGACGATGGCCGTCGTGCAGGCCGCGAGGTCCGCTGCCCACACGAGGCCGGCGAAGGCCAGTGCGAAACCGATGATCCGTCTCATTTGCGACGGATCTTGTAGCCGTAATAGGCGTAGAACATAATCAGCAGGTAGAAGGGGAGGCAGATCCAGTAGGCGTTCTGCATGCCCATCCAGTCCTTCAGCGCCCCGAACAGCAGCGGAATGAGGGCGCCGCCGCCGATGGAGGCGACCAGGAGCGAGGAGCCCTTCTTGGTGAATTTCCCGAGTTCCGTGATGGCGAGGGGCCAGATGGCCGGGTACATCAGTGAGCAGGCGAAACTCAGCAGGGCGACGCACCAGACGGAAACCTGGGGCGGGGTCAGCACGATCAGGAACGAGTCGATGACCGCCACCCAGGTGCAGATTCGGAGGGCCTGGACCTGGGAAATGAGCTTCGGGATGCACAGGATGCCGATAATGTAGCCGGCCGCCATGCCGATGCCCGGCCAGATGGTGTAGCTCTCGGGATTCGGGAGACCGAGCGACTGGGCATAGTCGAGCACGGTCAGCAGGGCCAGGTTCTCCACGCCGACATAGACGAAGAGCGCCAGGGCGCCGAGTACCAGGTGCGGGAACTGCCAGATGGAGGTCTTTCCTGCGGCGTAGGGGCAGTCCTCCTCGTTTTCCTCGCCCTCCGCCTTGATTTCCTCGAGCGGGGCGAAGAGGGTCAGGATGCCCAGCAGGACCACCACGCCGATGATGATCAGCAGGGGAGCGTCGAGGTCGCTGAGTCCCACGGCCTCGATCGGTTTCCGCGTGACGGCGGCGATGAAGACGGACGGCAGGGCCAGCGCGCAGGAGTTGCAGATGCCCATGATGCTGATCCGCTTGGCCGCGCTCTCGATGGGGCCGAGGATGGTCACATAGGGGTTGATGGCCGCCTGCAGGACCGTGTTGGCCGTCCCGCTGAGGAAACAGGCCAGCAGGTACAGGGCGAAGCTCTCGAGCCGCGCCGCCGGGATGAACAGGCCGAACGCGACGGCGAAGAGGAAGAACGACAGGGACATGGTCCGCTTGTAGCCGATCTTCGCGATGATCGAGGAGGCCGGGAAACTGAAGACCAGGAAGGCTAGGAAGGTCGCCGCGATGACGAGGTAGGACTGGGCCGAACTGAGGTGCAGGTTGTTCTCCAGGAACGGGACGAAGTAGCCGTTGATGCCCGTGGCGAAGCCCACGGTGAAGAACATCATGCCGATGAAGGCGAGCGGGAGGACGTATTTCCGGTTATTGTTCATGGGTGTGGTATTGGATGAGACCTTCCATCGGAGCCGGGAGGATGACGCCGAGCCGCATGCCGAAGGCGTCGGCGACCGGTGCCAGCCACTCCTTGAAATAATAGCCGACCGAGCCGACTGAGTTGAAGGTATATTGCTGGTAATCAGGATAATGCGTGACAATCCTCAGGAAAAACAGCCGGAAGGATTCGGTTACGAGGGCCGGGAAGTACGGATCGAAGTCCATGTGGTCGTGGATGAATTTCGCGTACTGCGCGCAGAAGCGGTTTGGAAACGGCTTCGTGTAGATCTGGTCGATCAGTTCCTCGTTGTTCTTTCCGAGTTCCTTGCCGACAAGCGCATAGACGTTTTCCGGCATGTTGTGCCGGATGTAGTCCGTGATCAGGCGTTTGCCGAGATAGCCGCCGCTGCCCTCGTCGCCGAGGATGAAGCCGCAGGAATCCACGTTGAGGCCCTCGTTGCAGCCGTCGTAGAGGCAGGAGTTGGAGCCCGTGCCGAGGATGGCGGCGAAGCCCGGCTTCCGCTGGAGCAGGGCGCGGCAGGAAGCGAGCGTATCCATGGCGATGAATACCTCCCGGGCGGCGGTAAATACCTCACGGAGCGTCCGTTCCATGAACGGATACTGAAGCGGGGTAACGCCGGCTCCGTAGAAGTAAATCTCCTCTACGGCGGGTACATAGAGCCCGTCGGGCAGGTTTGCCCGGATGTCGGCGACGATTTCCGGACCGCTGATATAGTTGGGATTGTAACCCTGGCTGTAGAAGTGGAAACGGAGCGTTCCGTCTTTCTCCACGAGCGCCCACTCGGTCTTGGTGGCGCCGCTGTCTGCGATCAGTATCATTCCGTTATTCTTTGCTGAGTTCGTGGAGGTCAGGAAGTTCACCGAGGCCGTACCGGAAGAGGACGACGCCCTCCGCCATCGTCGAATCGGTGAACATCCGGCAGTCGCGGAGGATCTTTTCCGCGTTCATCGGGACCACGAGGGCCGTGTCGGTATCCTCATACGTCGTCAGGCCGGCCCACACCTTCGCGGGTGCGCCCTTGGTGGCGAAATGGTCGGCTACCTGTCTGGCCCAGGGGGTGCCGCCTTTCTGGTAGGACTGGCTGTGGAAATAGATCATCGGCATCAGGATGTCGATGTACTGCCCCATCTGTGCCGGATCCTGGCCATAATAATACTCGCTGTCCGGCTCGGGCATCAGGGCCGCGGAGAGGATGATTCCCGGATTCTTGGCCTTGGTGGCGGCGTTGATCTGGCGGCAGAACTCGGTCACGCAGCCCGTGGCGGTGATCTCCTCGGAGGGATTGTGCTTGTGGGCCGTTCCGCCGAAGCGGATGTAATCGAGGTGGATGCCGTCGACGCCGTAACCGACATACCGGACGGCGCGTTCGATGACCTTGTCGAAATACGCCTGGTCATAGCAGTTCAGCGAGTCGAGGACGGGATTGATCCACTTGCCGTCCTGGTAGAAGCACTGGAACCAGATGTGGACTTTCATGTCCCGTTTGTGGGCTTCGGCGACAAAGGCGAGGGTCGAATCCACGCCGTGGCGCTCGAAGGCCACCTCATGCAGGATGATGTTCTTGATGTCCCTGGCGGCCAGGCTGTCGAGGTTGACCTCGTTCATGAATTTCGACCAGAGCCAGATGCCGTTGGTGTTGGTCTGGGCCGCCGGCTTGCAGGCGGACAGGGCCAGTGCGAATGCGAAAATGCTGATGATCAGTCGTTTCATATCCATATTATCAGAAAGGAAGTTCTTTGTATCGTCCATTGAAGGTTTCCATGCCCTTCCAGGTGGGATTCCCCATCGTCGCGCTGTTGTTGGAAGGATCGCAGACCCACCAGCGGTGGCCGTCCCAGATTTCGGGGATCACATGGCCGATGACGCCGGAGCTGAAATAGCACTGTCCGTGCAGGTAGCGTGCGGGGATGCCGGCGGCGCGGCACATCGCGAGCGTGGCATGCGTCAGGTCGCAGCAGTTGCCGACCTTGGCCTTGATGGTTTTGACGGCGCCTTTGCTCGTATTCGAGTAATTCTCCCATTCCCATTCATCACGGGCATATTCGAACAGGGCCTTCACTTTCTGGATCTGGGTGGCTCCCTCCGGAAGTTTCGCGAGGGCGGCATCCCGGGCGGCAAGCACCTCGGGGGCTTCGATGTCGCAATAGTTGGTCTTGCGGAGATAATCCGACCCCCAGTTGCAGACCTTTTCGGGGAACTCGGAATGCTGTTTATAGTAATGGAATGCCCGGAGCAGGGCGGCGCCATAGTCGGCCCAGATCAGGTTGCCGATGTACTTTACGCCGTCCTTGAAGGGTTTGTCATAGGTGTACGTGTAGGTGCTGTCCATGCCGCGCCCGGGGCAGGTGATCTTGCCGAAGGAGACATAGTTGGGCAGGGCGCTGTGGCTTTCGCCGTAGGCATAGGCCTTTTCGGCGGCCCAGGTGAGGGCTTCCAGGGAGATGCTGTCCTGCTCGAACGTATTGTTCGCCAGGGTCGAGTTGGACGACATCCTGAGCGGCACGTCCACTTCGACATCTTCCCAGTGTTCGGGATCTTCCTGGATATTCTTCAGCAGGAGGCAGGCGACGGCCAGATACTGGCCACGGCCGTAGGTAAGGCCGTCCACATTGATGGACATGGGCAGGGCATCTTTCTCCTGGAAGGTCTCGAAAGCACCGGCGAGGCCCTCGACGAAATAGCCGTTGAATTTGCTGGCCGTGAATTCCTTCGGTGTCGTGTCCTCCGGTGCGGGACCCTCCGGCTTGTTGCAGTTAAGCGTCAGCGTGAACGCGGCCAGGGCCGCAGCCAGGATCTTCATGGGTTTCATAAATCTAAGCATTTGAACTTGGAAAGCAGGGAGGCGGTCAGGCCTCCCTGCCTTGAAATGGAGGAACGGTTATTCGTTTCCGAAGAGTTCGCTGCGGATGACGACATCCGCGCCGATGCCGTCGGCCTTGTCGAGGTTGTTGTCCAGCATGTACTTGAAGAAGAACGCGTAGGTGAGGAACGCGCGCTTCGCGCTGAAGCTGCCCGCGTAGTTCGTGATCGGGTCACGCGGATAGGTGCACATGTTGGAGATGTCCTTGCCGTGCTGATAATTCATCGCACGCATCACCTGGTTGTCCAGGATGGTGACGTCGACCTGGCTGTGGACCGCCTTGCCGTCAACGATCTTGATGAGGGGACCGTTGTTGCTGGAGCCCTGGCCGGTGGCGATGTCGTAGGTTCCGAGCTCGTTGTATGGAGAGGAACCCCAGGTGTAGTCATGCGTGGGCGGAACTTCCGTCGTGCTCATCGCCTGCGCGCCGCCGGGGAGGGCGGCAATCTTGCCGGCGCCGAAGTTCTCCGTGTCGAGCCCGTCGTAACCGCGGACGAGGAGGTAGCAGCGGGAAGCCGTCTCGTACATGTCAGCCGTGTTGTAAACCTTGTCGCCGACCTTGATGGTGGTCTCGTCCGGGATGTAGTGGGCGTTCGGCGTGGCATCCACGGAGGAATGCATCTTGATCTCGCCGACAGTGGCATTCCAGATGTCGATGACCTTCACGAACTCCTTCGCGAAGTCCTTGATGGTCGCAGCGGCGGCCTCGGTCGAGCCCTCGTCGCCGAAGAGTTCGGAACGGATGACCACATCTGCGCCAAGGCCGTCCGCCTTGTCGAGCTTGTTGTCGAGCATGTACTTGAAGAAGAATGCGTAGGTGATGAGGGCACGCATCGAGCTGAATGCACCGAAGTAGTTGTTGAAAGGATCACGGGGATAGCCGCAGAGGTTGCTGATATCACCGTCTCCCTTGTCGGGATGGAGCGGCCAGTTCAGCGCGCGCATCGCCCAGTTGTCGAGCAGCAGGGGATCGACCTGGCAGTGGATCTCCTTGCCGTCGACCCACTTGAACAGGTGGCCGCCGTTGCCGGAGTTGGCGCCGGTTTCCGGATTGTAGGTTCCGGTCTCGTTGTACGGCAGCGAACCCCACTTGTAGGCGTGCGTGATGGGAACGATGGTCTCGCTCATCGATTTCGCACCGCCGGCAAGGGCCGGGATGGTTCCGGCACCGATATGGGCCTTGTTGTCATCCAGACCGTCGTAGCCGCGGACGAGGAGATAGCTGCGGAGAGCAATCTCGAGCATATCGGCGGTGTTGTAGGTCTTGTTGCCGAGGGCGACGGTGGTGGACATCGGAATGTAGTGGGCATTCTCGACGAGGTTGCTGCCGCCTTCATAGTTCTCACCCTTCATCTGGTCGATGGTACCGGTGGTATTCCGCCAGATGTCGAGGAGTTTTACGTATTCCTCGGCGAATTCCTTGATGGTAGCCGTGTTCGCAGCGGTGTATTCAGCCTGCTTGACTGCAATCTCGACGCCTTCGGTGACGTTGCCGCCCTTGATGACAACCTTGCCTTCACGGGCGTCGCCCTTGTTCTCGGCAACCTTGACGCTGATGGTAACTGCACCAGCATCGCCGGAAGCGGGCGTGACGGTGATCCAGTCTGCGGAAGGAGTGGCGGTCCAGGCAGCCTTTGACTGGAATTCGGCGTCCTTGGCGCTTTCGCCGCAGTCGAATTCAAGGTCGGTGGTCTTGAGCTGGATGTCCTTGTCGTTGTTGGCGGTGTCGATGCCGAAGAGTTCGGAACGGATGGCAACGCTTCCGTCAATCTTGTCGATGTCCTTGTCGATGTTGTTGTCGAGCAGGTACTTGAAGAAGAATGCGTAGGTCAGGAGCGCACGGCCGGAGCTGAAGCAGCCCTTGTAGTTGGTGATCGGGTCGCGGGGATAGGTGCAGAAGTTGGTCCACTTCATGTCGTTGTTGAACGAGAAGTTGACCGAACGCATCGCCCAGTTGTCCAGGATGATGACATCCACCTGGCCGTAGGTGTCCATGTCGTCGACGACCTTGTAAAGGTAACCGCCGTTGCTGGTCTCGATGAGCGGCTTGTTCCAGCCGTACTCGTGCGTCTCGGGAACGACGGCGTTCATGTTCGCCGGCGTCACCGTCGGGAAGCTGCCGAAGCCGATCGCATCGACATCCTTGCCGTCGAAACCACGGAGGAGCAGGTAGCTGCGGACAGCGGTCTCGAGCATGTCGGCGGTGTTGTAGGTCTTCTCGGCGAAGGTGAAGGTGAAGTCGTTCGGCACATAGTGTGCGTCCTTGACGACATCCGCATCGCCTTCCTGGGCGATCTCCCAGTTGGAGAGGCGGTTCAGGTCGGCGACATTTTTCTGCCAGACGTCGATGATCTTCACATACTCCTGGGCGAAAGCCTTGATGGAGCTGCCGGCGCCCTTGTAGCCGGCGGAAACCTCGGCGTCCAGTTTGCCGTTGGCCTTGTAGTTGGCCAGCTCACGGGAGATGACGGTCGTCGCACGGTCGGTAGAGAAGGCGATCGGGCTGCCATTGCGGGTGAAGTTGGTCTGGTTGGGCACTTTGAGGTCGGAAGCCATGCGGCTGAGGATCCGGGTGGCGATGTTCACGAGGTCTTCCGTCTCTTCCCCGTTCTTGGGGCCGTTGGAAACCGCGATGGTCTCCTTGTCGTAGCTGTCCCTTTCGGGATGGTCGGCCTTCTTGTAAGAGAGGACGGTGATGTCGTCCTTCTTACCGGCGCTGATGTTGACCAGCGCGCTGCAGATGGCGAACTGATACTCAGGGGTGGAGAGGTCCTTGGTGCCGACCTTGATGGTCTCGGCGAAGGTTTCCTTCTCTTCCCAAGCCTTGTAGGCATCAGCGGCTGCATCTACGATCTCAGCCAGCTTGAAGGTGCCCGCACCGCCCTGCGGTTCAGTCTGCTCCGACGGCTGCTTGTTACAGCCCGAAAAGAAGCAAACCAGCGCCGCAGCGGTCATCAGAAAATAACGGGATTTTCTCATAAAGCTTTAGTTTTGAATTTGTTGATGAATGATAAATTGGTGTATGATCTATCTTTTGTAAATGTCGTTGATATCCGGGAACGTTCCGAGCTGGTAGCGGAACAGCACGACCCCTTCGGCCTTTGTCCCGGTCATCAGGTCGATGTCCCGGCGGAGTTCTTCCGCGGTCATCCCCTTGTTGGCGGCATTGTAGGTCTGGATACCGGACCACGAGACTCCACCCTTCTTGGCCGCCTGATCGGCGAAGTAGTCGGACCGGTTCTTGAAACCCTCGTCGCTGAAATTGTAGGACCCGTAGCGGTAGATCATCGGCATCAGGATGTGGATGTACTGCGCCATCTGGTAAGGGATCTGGCCGTAGTATTGCTGGCTGTTCACGTCGGGCATCAGCGCGGCGGAGGTCACGAGGCCCTCGTCGAAACTGTCGGTGATCTCACGGATTTCGCGGCAGCAGCGGTTCACGGCGCCGACCGAGTTGACTTCATAGTTGATGTCATGCTTGGAGGCGGTCCCGCCGAAGCGGATGTAGTCCAGGTGCACGCCCTTCACGCCCCAGGTCTCGATATAGTCCCGGCACTGGGTGCGGATGCGTTCGTAGACCTCTTCCTTGTAGGCCTTCTTCTCATCGTCGATGGGGCTTTCCCAGTCTCCGTTGTAGAAGCACTGCATCCATACATGGACGGTGAGGCCGATCTCGTCGCAGAGGGGGATCAGCTTCTTGGCGAGTTTGCGGTAGGAGCTCGAACCGAAGGCGGCGAAGTTCAGGAGGATGTGGTCATAGCCCTTCTCTTTCAGGTTCCTGAGGCTCTTGGCGTCGTTTTCGAGCAGTTCGGCCATATGGGCGCCCCAGGTCCACACGGCGGTGGGCCGGGTCTTGGAGATGTCGAAGATGGCGTTCTCCCGGCCCTTGCTGGAATAGGTGAGCTTGCGCCAGTCCCCGGTCATGTCCGGCATGCGCTGCCAGCTGGCGAAGTTCCCCAGCGACGGATCGGCGGCCGCATGTTCGAACTTGTCCACGGGGGTGCTGTTCGATGTGCCCAGGACCAGGGTGAATGCATCATTGGAGGCGAATCCGGTGCGGAGCCCGTTATCGGAGGTGGACAGGACCTTGCGCTCGCCGGGGGCCAGGCTCCCGGACAGCTTGGCGATGTCCTGTGCCTTGAAATAGCTGTCCGTGATATACAGCGAGAGGCCATCCAGGGAAAGGGTCTCTTCGGAGGTGTTCACGATCTCGACCCAGGTGTCCAGGTCTTCGACATCTTCGTGGGCGGCGATCTCGTTCAGGAGGATGCCCTTGAACGGGGATGTCGGATCCTTCTCCTCGCAGGAGGAGGCGAGCAGCGCGAAAGCGGAAAGCAGTGCGAGGGTTCGGGTGGTTTTCATCATTGGAGGATTCCTTCTTTTTTAAGGTATGCTTCGGCCTTCACGAGTCCGCCGGTCTTCTTGATGATTTCCTCGCAGTATTCGTAGCTGAGGCCGGGATTGCGCTCGACCATCGTCCGGGTGAGGCGGTCGATGACCTTGTTGTTGATGAGGTTCGCACAGACCATCCGGTTGCCCTGGACGCGGCCGAGGCGGACCATGACGGTCGTGGAGATCATGTCGCAGAGGAGTTTCTGCGAGGTGCCGGATTTCATGCGGGTGCTGCCCGTGATGAATTCGGGGCCCATCACGATTTCGACGGGATAGTTGACTTCCAGGGAAATCGGCGAATCGGGGTTGTTGCAGATGGAGCCGCAGGGGATGCCGTTCTCCTTGCAGGCCTTCATGGCGGCGAGGACATAAGGGGTGTTGCCGCTGGCGGAAAGGCCGACGACGATGTCCTTGGGGGTGATATGGTGTTTGTCGCGGAGCGTCCTCCATCCTTCGTCGATGTCGTCTTCGGCTTCTTCCAGGTCAAGGACGAGGTTCTCCACGCCGCCGGCGAGGACCGCCTGCCAGCATTCCGGATCCACGCCGTAGGTGTTCGGGACCTCGAGCACGTCGAGGACGGCGAGTTTTCCGCCCGTGCCGCAGCCGAGCCAGAACATGCGGCCACCTTCCTTGATGGTCTTTTCGATCGCCGTAACGAGCCGCTCGATTTCGGGGAGCGCCGCTTCGATGGCGAGGGGGACTTTCTTGTCTTCGGTGTTGATGTCGCGGAGGAGTTCCGCGACGGATTTCGTCTCAAGGTGGTCGTACAGGGACGGCTGTTCTGTTAATCTGAGTGCCATTGTCTGTTAAAATGCTTTATGTTTGGTTGTTCCTATCTGTTTTCCGCCGCGGAAGGCCGCGGCCGTGACCACCTGCTGGCGGTTAATCACGAAGGGTTGTTCATACAATTGCGATGCCACGGTCGGTTCGCTGCCGTCGAGGGTGTAGCGGATCTCCGTGTCCGGGGCATCCACGCTGATGGTCACGACCTTGTCGGCGGGGGTGTCCTTGTGGAATTCGATGAAGGGGTTGAAGAAGGCGTCGCAATAGCCCACGCCGAGCCGGTCGAGGCGGGCGAGATGGGTCTCGAGACGGCGGGTGAAGCCGTCCCAGTCTTTTTCCCGGGTCGTCCAGCCGGACTCCGCGATGGCGCACATCCGGGGCCATGCCATGTATTCCACCCGCGCGGGCGTAGGCATGTATTCGGTCCAGACGCAGCCCTCGACGCCGATGACGTACTTGCGTTCTTCCGGCGTAAGTATTTCAGGCACAGGGTTGTATTCGTACATCGTCCGGAGTGTCGTCGGCCCGCCCATGGCGAGCGGCTCGCTGTCCGGATCGGCCTGCCAGTAATCGAGATAATACTTGGGGTAGGGGGCCATCACCACCTCGTGGTGCTGCTGGGCCGCTTTGATGCCGCCCTCCTCGCCGAGCCAGGACATGACCTTGGCGTTCGGCGCAAGGCCGCCCTGGAGGATCTCGTCCCAGCCGATGATCTCGTGGCCCTTGGCATTGATATATTTCTCCATCCGCTGGATGAACCAGCTCTGGAGTTCGAATTCATCCTTGAGGCCTTCCTTGCGGATAAGGGCCTGGCAGTGCGGGCACTGCTTCCAGCTGGTCTTCGGGCACTCGTCGCCGCCGATGTGGACCAGGGTCGAAGGGAAGAGTGCGAACACTTCATCCATCACGTTTTCCAGGAAGGTAAACGTCTCCTCCTTCGGGCAGAAGACCTGCTTGAAGATGCCCCATCTCGTCGCGGTCTCATAGTGGTCCTCGAGGCCGCAGGAGAGTTCGGGATAGCAGGCGATGGCCGCGAGCGCATGCCCGGGCATCTCGATTTCCGGGATGATGGTCACGTACCGTTCGGCGGCATAGCGGACAAGGTCGCGGACCTCTTCCTGCGTATAGTAACCGCCGTGCGGCGTTCCGTCATAGATGCCCGATGAAAGCGAGCCGATGACGGTTTCCTTGCGCCACTGGCCCTTTTCGGTCAGCAGCGGGTACTGCTTGATCTCGAGGCGCCAGCCCTGGTCCTCGGTCAGGTGCCAGTGGAAGCGGTTGACCTTGTGGAGGGCCATCAGGTCGATATAGCGCTTGAGGAAGGGGATGTCGAAGAAATGCAGGCAGCAGTCCAGGTGCATGCCGCGGTAGGCGAAGCGCGGTGCGTCCTCGATCGAGCAGCAGGGAACCTCCCAGCGCACCCCGCGCTGCGGCGTGTCGGCGAAAATCGCCTCCGGAAGCAGCTGCAGAAGGGTTTGAAGGCCATAGAAGGCGCCAGCGCCGTCGGCATATTCGACGACGATGCGGTCCTGCCCGGCCCGCAGCGTATAGGATTCGGGCTTCCAGCCGGCACTGAGCCAGAAGATGCCTTTCTCGTTGCCATGGGCGAGCGGGTCGTCCGTGACGACCGGGAGGGTGAACCCCGCCGCCTTCTCCAGCCGTTCATTGAGGAACCCGACGGTCCGGAGGATAGCCGAATCCCCGGCCTCGAGATAAATGGTCGTGTTCTTGTCCAGGGTGAAAGCGCCTTCCTCCTGCTGGACGAACGCCGGCTGCGGAATGACGCTGATCCCCTGATTGACAGCCGTTTCCTGCGTCTGGGGATTGCAGGCGATGACGGCGGAGAGTAGTATGCTCCAAACCGTCGCTACGCGACCCCTCCCACGGCGAGCCGTGGGCCCCTCCCTCTTATGCGGCCGAGGGTGGCCACAGGTTTGGAGCATACTACTCTCCGCCATTGTCATCGCCTGCACATGTATCATTGCTCTTTCCATTGTAGTTGTCCGGGGATTTCGCGGTAGGCGGTACCGCCGTTGAACATTTCGTCGTGCAGGGCGCGGTTGTAGCGGACGCCCTTCGCGTCAAGCCGGCCGAATTCCTTGCGCATGCGCCGGTAGAAGGAATCCCAGTCCTTCTCCCCGCGGTCGCACCAGGCGACTTCCGCCGCGGCGACGGCGCGCGGGAAGGCGAGGTATTCGACCCTTTCGGGGGTCTGCGCGTATTCGCCCCAGACGCAGCATTCGTAGCCGATGATGTACTCATCGCTCAGCGTCCGGAGGGAATCGACGGCCGGGAAGTAATTGTATACCTTGTCGATGGGCAGGTACAGCGACTGGGCCTTGGGTTCCAGCGCCGGATCCATCTGGTAATAGTCGAGGTAGGTCCACCGGTTGGGAACGAGGATGGTCTTCATTCCGCGTTGGATGGCTTTGGCGGCGGGGGCATGACCCCGGTAGGACATGACGACGGTCGATTCGACCGCGCTGCCGTCGAGGATCTCGTCCCAGCCGATGACCGTCTTGCCGTGGGCGCGGAGGAAGCTGTCCATCCGGCGCACGAAGAAGGTCTGGAGTTCGTGGAAGTCCGTGATGCCGAGGACCTTCATCAGGTCCTTGCAGTAGTCGCTCTCCATCCAGGCGTCCTTCGGGCACTCGTCCCCGCCGATGTGGTAATAAGGGGAGGGGAAGAGGTCGAAGAGTTCGGTGAAGACATCTTCGAGGAACTGGAAGGTGAACGCGTTGGGGCAGAAGACGTCCGTCTTGACGCCCCAGCTGGTCGCCACCGCGTGGGGGGCGTCCGGGTTGCAGGAGAGCTGGGGATAGGCGGCGATGGCCGCGCTGGCGTGGCCGGGAAGTTCGATTTCCGGAATCACGGTCACGAACCGCCGGCGGGCATATTCGACAATCTCCCGGACATCGTCCTGGGTGTAGAAACCGCCGTGCGGGGTGCCGTCGGGGTTCTCATCCTTGTAATCGGCGGTGAAAGGCCGCCAGGCGCCGACTTCCGTCAGGCGCGGATACTTCTTGATTTCGATCCGCCAGCCCTGGTCTTCGGTCAGGTGCCAGTGGAACATGTTCTGCTTGTGCATCGCCATCAGGTCGATGAACCGCATGACCGTTTCCTTCGGCATGAAGTAGCGACCGACGTCGAGGTGCATCCCCCGGTAGGGGAAATGCGGGCGGTCCTCCACGCGGCAGCAGGGGGCGGTCCAGCGGACGCCTTTCGCCCGCTTGTCGCCATAGACCTGCGCAGGGAGGAGCTGAAGGAAGCTCTGGACCCCGTAGAAAGCGCCTGCGGGGTCCGTCGCCTCGATCGTGACCTGCTGCTGCGTAACCTCCAGGCGGTAAGCCTCTTCCGGAAGGCCCTCGACCCGGACGAGCCGGATGGCGGCGGGCTTCGCCGTCTTCAGGCCGGTCACGGCCGCGAGACGGGCGGAAAGGTCCGCGGCCGTCTCCGCGAAAGCCGGGTCGGCCTCCACGGCGGCGCTCCGGAGGCGGAACGCGCCCGGCATCTCCTCGTACGCCTTCGGCGCCGGGATGATGTCGCAGCGGTCCTGCGCCCGGACGGAAAGGCCCAGGGTGACCGTCAGGAGAAGCAGCAGGTATCTTTTCATCTTATTCTGATTCAATCGTTTCCCGGATGGTGTCGATCACCCCCTCGCGGTAGGTGGACGGCATCCGTTCGGAGAGCGGATACGGCGCCTTGATATAGACGTGCATCTGCTCGATCTCGTATTCGTAGCCCTTCCGGACCTGGTAGGCATGCTCGGAAGGCAGGTAGGAGTTCTGGCCGTTGGTGTAGCCGGCGAAGAAGACGGTCCGCTCCGGGAACGCGGCCCGGGCTTCCATCTGGTATTCGCAGAACGGCTCGCCGTCGGAGAAGAAGAAGATCACGCCGTCGATGTCCAGCCCGTGCAGGTGGTAGCGCAGTTTGGACGGGACGGGACCCTCTTCGAAGCGGGCGAGGATCTCTTCCTTCCAGCCCATGACGTCGTCCGCGAAGCGCGGGAAGACGGTCCGGGCGGTCGCCGCAAGCGAGTCGGCATGGCGCGCGACCGCTTCCGCCGTCACGCTGTCGATCTGGAAGGGCAGGTCCACTTCATGGTTGACCAGCCGCAGCAGGCCCTTCGACGGGACCTTCGTGAAGGTCATGCCGATGAGCGAATCCGCGAGGCACTTTCCGCATTCTTCCGCGTACTCGACCTTCTTCGGCCCCAGGGCGGGGTCCATGTTGCCGGCCGCACCGGTCAGCTGGAACACCTCGCCGCCCCAGGCCTCGGTGAGATAGCGCCGGCAGACGCCGGAGTAGTCCGAGGAGAGGAGGAGGCTGCCGGGGCCCATGCAGACGGGGTGGCAGGCCAGGTTGATGATGGAGACGGCGGGCTTGCCCTTCTGCAGGAAGCGGGCGACGTAAACGTCGTGATCCACAGGACCTTCCTCCTTCTCGCAGCGATTGCCGTTGATGGAGGTCACGGCCTTGCCGGTCTCCAGGGTGAAAGGCGCGAACGCCCCGTCGATGGCTGCGACGGCGTTGGCGGTGACCGCCTCGAACATCCGTTCCTTCCAGGCCCGGTTGGTCCCGCCCGTGCGGACGGAATTGCCGCCGGAGCGGGGGGCGGAATGGGTGTGGATGTTGTGCATCAGGATGTGGTCGAGGGCCAGGCCGGAACGCTCGGCGATCATCTGCCGGATCGTGTCCGAGATGGCGGGTGAGATCTCCATCAGGTCGTTGGAGATGAGGCAGACTTTCTCCCCGGAGGCATCCTTCAGGACCAGCGCGTGGGTCTTCAGCGGGATATGGATCCCGTCGGAGAGTTTCTCCCGCGCGGCGAAGCCGGCAAGGACGACATGCTCATCCGGCGTCGTGGAGATGTCGGCGGAGCGGTAGCTCATCTGCAGGCCGTCTCCCCGGCAGCCGGAAAGGATGCCGAGGAGCGCGGTGACTGCGAATAGGGACAGGAAACGCTTCATGCTCAATAACCTGGATTCTGGACGACCCGCTTCTGGGTCTTGTCGATCTCCGGCTGGGGGATCGGCATCAGGTAGTTCGGATACATGGAGGAATCCTTCGTGTCGGGCGTGTTGGTGCAGGTCAGTTCACCGGACTTCGGCCGGATGCTGCGGGCTGCATCGGGGAACCACTTCTGGGTCGGGGAGATGGTCAGGATGGCCTCGCCGTAATCCACGGTGTAGGTCTTTCCGAGCCACTTGTAATTGACGATGAAGGCGACGTCGTTGCCGTTGTTCTTGGCGATGTAGCCTTCCCGCTCCTCGGTGTTGGCCCAGTAGTAGTTGCGCTCCTTGTTGACCAGGTCCGCCGGCTGGGCGACGCGGTAGATGGTGTCGCTCTTGGACGTTTCCGGGCTGAAGCTCTTGTCGGAGGAGACGATCAGGGTCCGCATGCCGGCGAAGGGGACGTTCTCCCACATCGGGGCGATCTTGAGCCGGCGGGTATCGAAGTAGCGGAAGGCCTCGTAGGCCAGTTCGATGCGGCGCTCGTTGACCACGCGGTCCCACAGGTCGGTGCCGCTTTCGGTGATATGCGGCATCATGACATCGGCCCTGTCGCGGACCTTGTTGAGGTATTCCCGGCAGACGTCTTCCTTGTGGCAGTAATAGGCGGCTTCCGCCATGTTGAGGTACATTTCACCCAAGCGGAACCACGGCCATACGACGTTTCCGATCATGGATTCGGAGATGTACTTGTCGGGAAGATACCACTTCAGCAGGCCGCTGCCGCCGGTGTTGGTCAGGTCGATCAGGTCTTTGGACTTCTTGGAGGTGACCGGCTCCGGTTTGCCCATGTCGAAATCGTCCAGGGTGCAGCCCTCATAGACGCAGTAGAGGTTCAGCTTGTCCTCGCGGGCGTTCCCGTCCTTGTCGGTCCACTTGTAGATCTTGGTGGGATAGACCACGGAATAGTCGAAACGGGGATCGCGGCCCTTGAAGGGGTGGAGCGGATCGTAGCCGGAGCCTTCCTCGAAGATCTTCTTGCCGTTCTTCATCTCGTAGTCCAGCCACATCGCCTGGGTCGGGTTGAAACTCTCCCAACCGCCGCCGCCGAAGTTCATCAGGGCGTAGAACAGCTGGGCCTTGTGGGGCTGGTTACTGCTCTGGAGGAAGTACTTGCCCCAGATGATCTCCGGGGAGTTGATGTCTTCCCAGTAGCCGTCATAAGTGTCATCCAGCGCATAGGCGCCATCCACGTCGGCGCGGTCGCAGATGGCCTTGGCCGCGGCATAGGCATCCTCGTACTTCTGGGTCGAATAGGTCCCGCGGAAGATGTTGCCCTCCGGGAAGTTCGGATCGTTGAACAGCGGGGAAGCCACGATCAGGGTCAGGCGGCAGCGCAGGGCGAGGACGCAGTCCTTGTGGACGCGGCCCTGCGTGGCAGTGGTATTCTCGGGAAGGAGGTCGTAGGCCAGGTCGAGGTCGTGTTTGATGAATTCGACGCAGTCGTCGAATTTCTTGCGGGTCTCGTCAAAGGCTGCACCGATGTCTTCATGGGGCTTGTCCACGATGATGACGCCGCCATAGCGCTCAATCAGGTTCGTGTAGGCCCATGCCCGGAGGAAATAGACTTCGCCGAGCAGCCGGTTCTTGGTCGTTTCATTCATGGCCGAACCCTTTTCTCCCACGTAATGGATGAAATAGTTCATCCGGTAGATGTACTCATACGCACGGTTCCAGATGTTCAGGTAGGTGGTACGGGTATTGTGCGCCGGGCCGCCGTCGTCCTGCGGGATGATGGAGCTCGGGGTCATCGAACCGTCGGCGATGTAACGGGTGGAGGTGCCGCCGTAACGGAAGAACCCTTCATCGGAGATACAGCCGACATTGCCCTCCGTGAACGGGTCGGGAAGTACCGTATAGATAGCGTTGACGTAACTTTCGGCGAGGGCGTCGCTGTTGAAGATGGCTTCCTCGGAAAGCTTGTTCAGGGGCTTCTTGTCAAGGAAGCCGTCATTGCAGGCCGTCAGGAACAGGGCCGAGAAAGAGAGGATATAGATAATCTTTTTCATGGGAACTCGGTTTAGAAGGTGACTTTCACGCCGAAATTGTAGATCTTCACCTGCGGGTAGGTCTGGTAGCCTTCATCGCTGGTCTCCGGGTCGATGGTCTTGAGTCCGGAGAAGGTCAGGAGGTTGTAGCCCGCCGCGTAGAAGCGGATGTTCTTGATGCCGACCTGGTGGCCGAATACCTTTCCGGGGATGGAATAACCCAATTCGACATTCTTCAGGCGCAGGAAGGCGGCATTCCTGTAATAATAGGATGTACGGTACACACCGCCGTTGCCGATGTTGGAGGCGATACGGGGATAGTTCGTGCCGGGGTTGCCTTCCACGACGATGCTGTTGCCGGCTTCGTCTTTCTCGACGGTGCAGTACCAGGCATTAGCGGCCGCGTCATACTCGATGTTGCCGGAGACCGGGTCGGTCAGCGGGGCGTAGTAGTAACGGGCACGGCCCTGTCCCTGGAGAAGGAGGGAGAAGTCGAAATTCTTCCACTGCAGCTCGCTGTTGAGACCGAAGACGATCTGCGGGACGGCGGTGAGGTCGCAGCGGAGACGGTCCTGGGAGTCGATGGTCCCGTTGCCGTCCAGGTCCTTGAAATAGAAGTCGCCCAGGCCGGCGCCGGTCATCTGGACATGGTTCTCGAGGTCTTCGAAGGAGCGGTTGATGCCCTCCACCTGGTAGATCAGGGAAGCGCCCATCGGGTGTCCTGTCCGGTTCATGTACTGGTGCTTCTCATCATAGGGCGTCTCGTCCATGTACTCGATCACGTTCTTGGCATACATGAAGTTGCCGGCGATGCGGTAACGGAGGTCGCCGGCGAACGCCTTGTTCTCATGGGTGAGCTGGAGTTCGACGCCCCTGTTGGAAACGATGCCGATGTTCTCGTCCGGGAGACTGACCGTCAGGCCGGTATAGTACGGAACGGATGCGTTGCGGGTGCAGAGGATGTTGGAACGGCGGGTATGGAAGTACTCGAGTTCCCATCCGAGGATGCCGTGGTTGATGTTGCCGTCGAGACCGATGTTCCAGGTCCGGGCGACCTCCCAGGTGATGTTGGGGTTCGGGACCTCGTCGGGGAGGATGAAGTTGACTTCCTTGCCGCCGTAAAGGGCGCGGTAGGAGGTGCTGGTGGAATAGGAATACGTGGCCAGGTACTGGAAGGCGGCCACCTGGTCGTTACCCTGCTCACCGTAGGAGCCGCGGATCTTCAGGTTGGTCAGCCAGGGCAGGTTGTCCTTGATGAACGGTTCCTCGGAGATGCGCCAGCCGATGGATGCGCCCGGGAACACGCCCCAGCGCTTGCCCTCGGGGAAGTTCTCGGAGCCGTCCCAGCGGACGAGCGCCTGGAACATGTACTTGCTCTTGTAGTCGTAGCCTACACGGGTGAAGAACGAGCGGCGGGCCGTCTCCGCGGCGCTGCCGCCGATCTTGTAGTAGGACTTGTCGGCGTTGCCGGCGAAGAACTCGTCCAGGATGTCGGAGTCGTACTTCTCGATGTTGGCGCTGAACGAGTCCTTGCGGTAGTTGCTCTGCTCCATACCGGCAAGGGCGGTCACATGGTGGTCGCCGAAACTGCGGTCGTAATTGATGTTGGCGTTGACGGTGAGCGTATGGTAGTTGTTCTGGGACTCGTTGAGGGTCGGGGTCGTGAACACGCCGCTGTCGCGCTCCTGATACGTTTCCGTGATCTCGTCGTAGGAATAGCAGGGCCAGTTCTTCGACCAGTTCTTGTGGAAGTTGTTGTGGACGTCGTAAGCGAGGACCGCGTTGACGGACAGGCCCTTGATGAGCTTGCTGAAGTCGTAGTTGCCGCGGAAGGTCGTGTTGATCGTGTTGTACGTCGTGTTGTCGTAACCCGTCAGGGACTGGACGAGGGCGGCGGGGTTGGATCCGCTGCGGAGGTAGCCGTTCGGGTAGTACGGGGCGCCGGAGGCATAGCGGCGGGTCGTGATGTAGAAGATACCGTACGAGTCGCTCGGGTAGGCCGAGTAGTTCTTGTGCTGCTGGCGGACGTTGAGGTCGAGGCCGAGGGTGAAGTCGTCGGTGACCTTGATGTCGATGTTGGAGCGGACGTTGTACTGGTTGTAGTTCGTGGCGGACTTGACGTAGATACCGTCCTGGTACTGGCCGTTGAACTGGACGAAGTAGCTGACCTTGCCGGCTCCGCCTTCCAGGCTGACGCCGTATTTGTGCTGGGAGGAGAAGGGCTTGATGATCTCCTTGAACCAGTCGGTGTTCGGATAGCTGATCGGGTCGTCGCCGTCGATGTAGTGCTGGATCTGCTCCTCAGTATAGATCGGGGAGGCACCGGTGATCGCACGGGCGTTGTTGTAGGCCCGGGCGAAGGTCACGGCGTCCGCCATCTTCAGGAGGCGGGTCGGGGCCTGCATGCCGTAGTCGTAGGTGAAGGTCACGGAAGGATGTCCGTCGGAGCGGCCGCGCTTGGTCGTCACGAGGATGACGCCGTTCGCAGAGCGGGCGCCGTAGATGGCGGCGGAGGCGTCCTTCAGCACGTTGATGCTCTCGATTTCCTCACCGGTGAGGCGGGAGAACTCATCGCCGCGGCCGGGAACGCCGTCGATGATGATGAGCGGGGAGTTGTTGCCGAGGGTGGAGCGGCCGCGGATGTACATGACGGCATCGTCACGGCCCGGTTCGCCGGAACGGTTGTTGACGATGACGCCGGACATACGGCCGGCGAGGCCCTGGGACAGGTTGACGGAGGAGTTCTTGACCAGTTCCTTACCGGAGGTCGTCGTGACCGAACCCGTCAGCGTGATCTTGGACTGGGTGCCGTAGCCGATGGCGACGGACTCCTGCAGGAGGACGTTGTCTTCCTTGAGGACGAAGTTGATGACATCCTTGCCGTCAACCGGGGCCTGCTGTTCCTCAAAGCCCATCAGGGAGGCCACGAGGACGGCATTGCCGGGGGCGTTGATGCTGTAGCGGCCCTGTGCATCGGTCAAGGCGCCGTTGGTGGTGCCCTTCACCATGACGAAGGCGCCGACAAGCGGTTCGCCCTTTTCGCTGGAGACCTGGCCGCTGATGCGATGGGACCTGCTTTGGGCAAATCCCGGCAGGACTGCAAAAAGGACTGCCAAGAGACAGAGCGCATGGCGTACTCTTCCCTTTGTCGATCTGCATGTAATCATAAAACGCGGTTTATAGTTAATAATGAGTTTCTTCCCTTGCTTCAGGAATTGTAAAAAAACAACCTGCGTCATCGGTGGCATTTACCCGGACAGGGCTGTGGGGCAGCGGACGCCGGTGATGCAGGTTATTCTTTCTGTTTCACTTTAACAAAGCGTATATAGGACAAATGTAACCATTTGCCGGTAAATATGCAATATATGCCGGAAAAAACCGCCCGTAGGGCGGCTGATTGAAGGGAAAACAGGGGTCAGGGGCGGGAAAAATACGCCATGACGGCTGCTGTGAGCGCGCCGATGTCGCCGTCGGCGGCCTCCAGCGGGAAGCCGAGGGAAACCGCGCGCCAACCCGTTCCCTGGAATGCGACGCCGGCCGTAATGTCCGTGTCGCGGTAGCGGAGGATGGGTGTGGCGGCCGGGGAAGCGGGCGCAATGCCGTCGGGATGCTCCACGGAATAGATGCGCCGGGGATCCTTGCCGAGCCGCACGAGTCCTTCGATGCCGTCGAAGACCGGGCTCTTCCAGGCATAGAGGTTATTGAACTGGGAGGCAAAATTGGTTATCCACTTGTATCCCAGGATGTTCTGTGCGAATTCACCGGCTGCCTCCCGGTAGGCCTCATCAGGGGCGATGTCATAGACGCGGTCCCAGATATCGGTCGCGATGTAGGCCCCGGAAACCAGGATGTTGCCGCCGGCTTCCGCGAAGGCCGTGAGGGCGTTTCGGAGCGGCTCCGGAAAGACCTGGTACCGCTTGGGGACCGCTCCGCGGCCGATCTTGGTCGTCACTTGTTTGCCGCAGATGAGGTCTGCCGCGAAATAGTGGCCGGCATCGAGTGCGGGGAAAGCCGCGGCGCTCGTGGAGGAGAACGCATAGCCGGCCGCCATCAACGCCTTGCCGTGGACGGCGGGGAAATCGAAGGTGTTGCCGGGAATCCGTTCGCCGGCGCGGTTGGTATAGGAGGCCCCGAAGCCGGGGTTGTCGTCGTCGGTCCAGGGATCCGAGCGGCGGAAGTTGTAGACCTGGCCGATAAAGTTGATCTCGTGTCCGTACGGGACGCCTCCGTCGATGCTGTCCATGAAGCCGCCATAGGCCGGCGTATCGAACCAGACGGGGGAGGAGACGCGGGTGAAATTGTTGATTACCAGAACTTCACGTGTCGCTCCATGGGGAATGCCGACCGAGAGGACCTCGGAGGGGAAACTCTTGCCGCCGTCGTTGAAAGCGACAATCCGGAAACTGTACAGATGGCCTTTCTCGACCGGGACCGTCACGCAGGTCCTGCCGTCTTTCTCTTCGGTTTCCTGGAGGACGACCCCGCCGTCGAAGGCCCCGTCGTCCTTCCGGGTATAGAGAATGAAGCCCTTGGCGCCGGCCGTGGGCTCGATCGGGTCCCGCACGGGTTTCCAGCTCAGTTCCGCGGTCCCTTTCCCGAGGATGGCTGCAAAGGATTCCACGGGGAGCGGCTGGACGGCATAGGACACGCCGTAGCGGTTGGAAAGGTATTTCAGCATGCCCTTGTAGATGGCGCGGGAAACCGTGAAGCGGAAACCCGGGTCCAGGCCGTATTTCATGTCCGCAAGGTTCTGGTGGGAAAGCAGTTCCAGCAGCATGGCCGGGACCGGCGGGGTCCTGGATTCGCTGTAGGAACGGTCCCAGAGCGGCCTTCTCTGCCATTCGGGTTCAAAGTCCTTCTGGATATCCTGGACGATCTGGGTCTGGACCAGGTCGGCGAGGACGCGGCCGTTCCGGCGGCTTTCGCCGTCCGGGAGGACGTCCTTGCCGTCGCAGAGGGACGTGTAGATGGACAGGGTCCCGACAATGGAATCGTCCGGCGTCGTCCCCGCATCGGTGTGGAAGGCGAAGGACAGGTCGAAGGGGATGCCGCGGCCGGACCGCTTGGGATTGACGCGGGAACCGCCGCTGAGGTTGGACACCCAGACGCCCCGTCCCGCATAGTCCTTGTTGTAGTCGCTGCTCCAGTCGTCGAGCATCTTCATGTCCAGTCCGCTCCACTGCATGGAGTAGAGCGCCCCCTCCGTGAAGCAGGGGAGTCCGGAGGTGGTCCATTTCGCCCTGTCGGTGTCCGGAAGGCCGCGGGCAATCTTGCCCACACCGCCGCCGAACCGGACGGCATCGGCTGTCACGACGCTGTTTTTCACATACTTCCGGCTCGATGGCACCATGTTGTCGAGCACGACTTCGCTGTCGCCGTCCAGGTCGAAGGTCCCGAGATAGACCCACATCCCGCCGCCCATTTTCTGGTTGACGGCGAAATGCGTCTCGCCGCCGCGGTGGCGGACCGTGTAATGGGCGGCGTCGGAACTGTTCTTCAGGGTCCGGTAGGAGACATAGACGGCGGCGCGCCAGGGCGCTTCGTGCTCCGGCCTCCACCGGGCAGTCGCTGTCGCATGCTTGTGCTCCGTCACCTCCGCCTGCCTTGCCGTCCCCATCGTGAAGGGATTGTCATAGCCGGTATAGACGGCCTTGGCATCCGCGAAACCGGTCCCTGCGTCGCTCCAGTCGCCCTTTTCATGGTATTTTCCCCGGGTACGGGGCGCCTCGCCAGCGGGGAACATCGGGTCGTTGTCGCAGATGACCTCCTCGCGCTGGGTGTCGCGCTCGCGCGGCGTCAGCACATAGGCGCCGGCATTCTCCAGCATCGGGATGAGGAAGGGCAGGACGTAGCTCTGCGTGTACATGTCCTCCACCGTGCGGTGGATCGGGGCGCGCTGCCATTCCCAGCGGTCGGTCTTCTCCTCGAAATACCGACCGTGGCTCTGCCACAGGGCGATATGACGCCCGGTCATTCCCTTTGTAAAGGTTTGTCCACCAAGTTCTTCCACCATCGGATAGCCTTTCCGGTCCTTGACGCGGAGATCGTTCGCGACCGGTTTCCCGTCCTTGGACAGGACCGGCGTCACGAGTTCGTCCAGCATGACGCCCTTGCCGAAAATCTCCCCGTATTTCTCCTTCCGCCAGGCGGCCGGCGTGAGGGCTTTCAGCTCCTTCCTGAACCAGTCGACATCCTCCTTGTGCCAGGGATAGTCGCTCAGTTCCTGCGAGAAATAGATATCGACGAGATCCCCCCGCCGCATGACCTTGTCCAGCCGCAGGGGCGTCTTGACACCCGTCCTTTCCTCGAGCCGGACGCGGAGGCTGTCCGCGACGGCCCGGAAGTCGCGGTTGATGCTCTGGGCCTGCATCCCGGTGGCGGCCAGGCAGGCGAGAAGAAGCAGGATGGGGAACCTTTTAGGCATGTTTCCGCGGTTTGACCAGTTGCTTGAGGATGTCGATGACAAGGACGATGAAGGCGCTGATCGAGAGCGCAAGAACGTCGGCCTGCAGGTCATGCCGGTCGCCGCTGCGGTAGGGGAGGAACGACTGTCCGTACTCGGTGCCTGCGGCGATCAGGACGCCGAAAAGGAAGGTCGCGAGGCAGAACAGCAGCGATTTCCAGAGGTTGTCGGTGAAGACGTCGTAGGCGAGGAACGCCAGGATCGGGAAGGGGAAGAACATCAGGAAATGCACGACCTTGTCCGTCGGGATGCCCCAGATGGCGCGCGGAACCCCGTGGAGGTTTCCGAACTTGCCGAAGCACAGAAAGAGGACGACGGCAATATAGATCCAGAAAATGATCCGTGCCATGATGCGCTGTGAACGTGTCATAGGGCCTGCATGTCGTTGAGTTTCTTGTAATAACCGCCGAGGGCGAGGAGTTCCTCGTGCCGGCCGCGTTCGACGACCTCGCCCTCGTGGAGGACGATGATCTCGTCGGCGTTCCGGACGGTCGAGAGGCGGTGGGCGATGGCGATGGTCGTGCGGGTGGACATCAGCCGGTCCAGCGCCTCCTGGACGATGCGCTCGGACTCCGTGTCGAGCGAGGCGGTCGCCTCGTCGAGGATGAGGATGGGCGGATTCTTGAGGATGGCGCGGGCGATGGAGATGCGCTGCCGCTGGCCGCCGGAGAGCTTGACGCCCCGGTCGCCGATGTTGGTCTGGTAGCCCTCTTCCTTCTCCATGATGAACTCGTGGGCATTGGCGATTTTCGCCGCGGCGACGACCTCCTCCTCCGTCGCGTTTTCGACGCCGTAGGCGATGTTGTTGAAGATGGTGTCGTTGAACAGGATCGGGTCCTGGTTGACATTTCCCATGAGGCCGCGCAGGTCCTTGATCCTCAGGTCTTTCAGGGGAATCCCGTCGATGCGGATCTCTCCGCCTGCGGTATCATAGAAACGCGGGATGAGGTCCACGAGCGTGGATTTCCCGGCCCCCGATTCGCCGACGATGGCGACCGTCCTGCCCTTCTCGATGTCCAGGGTGACGCCCCGCAGGACCTCGCGGCCGCCGTCGTAGCGGAAGGAGACGTTGTCGAAGGAGATGCGGTCCTCGAAACGGTCGATGCGCACCGGATCCTCCCGCTCGGCGATCGGGTTCTGCGCGTCGAGGATCCTGTTGATGCGCTCCATGGAAGCGAGGCCTTTCGGGATGCCGTAGGCGGCGCGGGAGAGTTCCTTGATGGGCTCGATGACCGAGTAGAGGATGATAATGAAAAAGATGAAGGTCGGGGCGTCGATGAACGAGCCGCCGAAGATGCTCTTTCCGGAGATGATCATCGCGCCGCCGAAGCAGACGACGATCAGGATCATGATCGTGCCGAGCAGCTCGCTGACGGGGTGGGCGAGGGCCTGCCGGGTGGATACGCGGGCGATCTTGCGGCGGTAGGTCTCGATGATGTGCTCGAAACGGCCGGCCATCTTCTTCTCGGCGTTGAAGGCCTTGACGACACGGAGTCCGCCGAGGGTCTCCTCGACCTGGGACATGGTGTCGCTCCAGAGGGTCTGGGCCTCGACGGACTGGCGCTTGAGCTGCTTGCCGATCACGCCCATCACCCACACGAAAGGCGGGACGAAGACGATGGTGAAGACCATCATCTCCGGGCTCACGTAGGTCAGGATGGCGAAATAGATGAGGATCAGGATGGGATCCTTGATGAGCATCTCGATCGAGGCGGTGATGGAGGCCTCGACCTCGGCGACGTCGCCGCTCATGCGGGCGATGATATCCCCCTTGCGCTCCTGGGAGAAGAAGCCGATCGGCAGTGCGAGGATCTTGCGGTAGATCCGGCCGCGGATGTCCTTGACGATGCCGGTGCGGATCGGGATCATGACGGCGCTGGCGCCGAAATAGCAGGAGGTCTTGAGGATGGTCATCAGGGCCATCACCGCGCAGAGCAGCAGGAGCGTGTTGATGGCTCCGTGCGCAAGCGCGAAACTCTGCACGTAATAGTAGGCGTTGTTGACGAGGATGTCCTTGAATCCCGCGCCGGGCGTGCCCCAGGGCATGAATGCGTACTGGGTCGTGTCCAGCTTGAAGAGGATGTTGAGGATCGGGATGATCACGGCGAAGGAGAACACGTTGAAGATGGCCGAGAGGATGTTCAGGACCACCGCGCCGCCGAGATATCCCTTATAGGGGGAGGCATACTGCCTCATCATTCGAAGGAATTCTTTCATAACTTACAAATTTAATGAAATTCCGTATCTTTGCAAAGATAAAATGCATTCCATCATGGCTACAGTGCCGAATATCGCCTTCATCGTGCCCGCCTACCGGGCGGCCGACCTGCACAAGACCCTCCAGTCCCTCGCCATGCAGACGGACCGGGACTTTTCCGTCTATCTCGCCGACGACGCGGTTCCCGAAGACCTCTCCGCCCTGACGGCGGAGTTCGAGGACGCGCTGTCCGTCCGTTACACGCGCTTTGAGGAACGGCTCGGCGACGTTTCCCGGTCGAAGCATCTCTCCCGGGCGCTGTCGCTCCTGCGGGGAGAGCCCTTCGTGTGCTTCCTGGAGGGGGATGCCGAACTGACGCCGGACTGCGTCAAGCGGCTGCGCAGGACCATCGCCCGTCATCCGGAATATGCTGTCTATCACTGGAATGCGGAAATCCTGGATGCCGCCGGCGCCCCGATTGAAAAAGTGTCCCGCTACGGTGTTTCCCTCCGGACGGACAAACTGTTCCGGAAACTGTTCATGAAGGGCTTCCGGGCCCCGCTGCCGGCCTTCGTCTTCCGGACCGAAACGCTGCTCTCGAAAGGCGTTTTCGACGGGGAGACGTACCGGACCGACCTGCAGAACATCTTCGCCTGTGCGGGTGAAACCGGCGTCCGCACGGTGCGGCGGGCCCGGATCCGCCAGCGGACCGCTGCCGCCCCGGACCCTGCGCTCCAGGAGCGCGAGACCCTCTCCCGCCTCGCCTTCTTCCGCTGGTCGGAAACCTTTTTCGGCGAAGACTATCCCATCTCCGTCGGCGACCGGCTCGACCTTTTCGCCGAAACGGCCGCCCGGCTGTATCCGACCTATACGGCCGACGAGGTCAAGGCCCGGTTCATGGCGTTCGATGCCTGTCAGGGAACCCTCCGGAAACTCAAGGCTTCCGGCGCCTTGCGCTATGCGATGAAAGAGCGGGGCAAGGAATTGAAAGGTACAATCTGAGTTATCTGAACCCCATGAAAAGATACTGGATCCCCCTGCTGTTTGCGGCTGTCACCGCGGTCATATCCGCCTGCCGGAAAGAACCCCTTCCGGAGCCCGTCCCCCAGCTGGATGAGGACTCCATCCTGGCCATGGTCCCCACGGACGTGCTGAACACGGCCTATTACAAGGACATCTTCCTCGACGGCGGCTGTGAACTGAATCCCGGCATCAAGGAAAACGGCGTCGTCATCAACGGCCGCCTTCCCTATGCGATGGAAAAGACCGGCATCACCGACGCGGAGTATTTCCTCTCCACCATCGACAATGTCAACATGGGCTTCACCGACAGCGACAAGGCCCTGCAGTCCGAACTGATCCGGGGCACGGCCGACGACGTGAACGGCGTGCTGCTGTATCCGGACGGAGCGCCGCGTTTCCGCATGATCTATGTTTTCGGCGGGCATTCCGGCCCCCACGGCGAGACGCTCGGCACGACGGGACGCAGCCGCGTCAAGACCTTTTATGACAACGGCGGCTCCTACGTGGGCTCCTGCGCCGGCGCCTATCTGTCCGGGAAGTATGCCGCCGGCGGCCTGATGCCCTATTTCAATATCTGGGAAGAGGGCAAGATGGTCGGTACGGGCGTGAGCAGCTCCTCCATCGACATGGAGATGGTCTCGGAAACCTTTGAAAAGTATTACGGCCCCTCCTGGGGGACCCTTGTCACCGGCGCCCGACACAATGGCGGCGGCTTCATGGACACGGCGCCGGCCGGCACGGAAGTCATCGCCCTGTTCAAGGACCAGGCCGGCCGGAATTCCCGCAATGCGCGTTTCTATGACCGCCCCGGTGTCTGGGCCTACAAGGCCTCGGCGACCTCCGGGCGGCTGGTCGTGACGGGCTCCCATCCCGAGGATGCCGCTTCCGGCGACGTGCTGAACCTGACGGCTTCGATGTTCCGGTATGCCTGGGACGGCAGCGGGGCGGCGAAGGTCAAGGGCGTCCTCCGCAACGGCGACATGATTCCCATGACGAAGGGGACGGAGGACAATGAACCCGCCTACACGGCCATCGGCGACCTGCAGTGCCACCATTTCGTCATCCACCTTCCCGCCGCGGTGCCGGCATTGACCGTCGAGGTACAGGGGCAGGGTGACTATGACCTGGAAGTCTATCTGAAGAAGGACGGTTTCGCATTCCCGGAGAATACGCCCGACTATTCCGCGAAGGTGCCTGGCGCCCATCAAACCCTCGTTACAGGCCGGCTGGAGGCCGGTTTGTGGTATGTCACGGTCCGCTGCGCGACGACGGTTACGGCGACGGAAGTCATTACCGATCCGGCCCGGAACGTCGGCCGCCGGTTCGTCTATTCCGGCAAGACCGGCGTGCTGAACGGCGTTCCCTACACGATCGAGGCGCGCTGGTAGCTACAGGCTGCGGATCAGCCAGTAATACAGCAGGATAACCCGCTTCCGGAAGACGTCATAGTCCAGGGAAGCGGCGTTGTCATAGGGCTTGTTGTTGTTGAGGGTGATGCCCGAAGTGACGAGGACGGATTCGATGCCGGCCTCGAGGAAGGGGCGCTGGTCGCAGATGCGCCGGAAGAAGATCTTGGTGAAATCCCGGCTGCCGTAATACGAGAACCCGAGGTCCAGGTTGAGCCGCTCCCGGTTGTTCGCGGCCGCGAGGGCCGCCTTGCAGGTGCTCTTCTCTCCGGCGAGCATGATCAGGTAATCCTTCCGGCCCGGGGTGATGGGGGCGAGCGTGCTGCCGACCTGGTCGAGATTGACCATCAGGTCCACCTGCCCCTTGCGGATGGGAACGCCGGTCACCGGGTCCGCAAGCCGTCCCTCGCTGAGGCGGCGCATCAGTTCATGGGAACCGGCCATGTTGTTCTCCTTCCCGTCGAAAGCAATGAAAATCACGTTCTTCCGGAAGGGGCGGTCAATCCGGGCCATATACTGGAGCATGCGGGCGAGGTGGACCATGGCCGCTACGCCCGAGGCATTGCTGTCCGCGCCCGGATAAAGGACGCCCTTGAGCGTCCCCAGGTGGTCGAAGTGGGCGCCGATGATGACATAGCGGGCGTCGGGGCTGTTTCCGGGGAGCATGCCGACGACATTGTGGCCGGTCTCGCCGGTAGGGGTGGGAAAGCACTGGAACCAACTGCCGCCGAAGGGCTTGAGTCCGAGCGAACCGAACTGCTCGGCAATCCAGAACGAGGCCATGCCGCTGCCGCCGGACCCGATGCGGCGGCCGCCGCAGAGCGTGTCGGCGAGGAAGGATACGTCCTCGCGGAGCGACTGCTTTGAAACCAGTTTTTCGGCATTCCGGGGGCTGATGCGGACGTTCCGGGGCGGTGCGGGGGAGGCCGCCCGCGCCGGAAGGAATCCCAGCGCAAGGAAGAGGAAAACGGATATGATGGCCTTTGTTTTCACGGAACCGCCGTTCGCAAACCCGGCAAAGATACGTATTTTTTTGCGCACGCGGCCCGGATGGCACAATAAATGTTTATCTTTGTATCTTGGTTTGAAAGCATCCTGTCATATCCTTTCCGCCGTCCTGCGCCTTGTCCTGCTCGTGGCCTTCCTGCCGCTGGCAGCCCCGCTTGCGCGCGCCCAGTATGACAAGGACGTCTTTTCCTTCCGGGGCAGGAACGCCCTCTCGGAGGGTAAATGGGCGGAAGCCATCACGCAGTTCAACGTGCTGGCCCGCCTGGACACGACCGACTACTGGACCTTCTTCTACCGGGGCATCGCGAAGTACAACCTCGGCGACATCCGGGGCTCCCAGCGGGACTTCGACACGGCCATCCGCCTGAATCCCGTCTTCACCTCCGGCTATCATTACCGGGCCATTACGCAGAACCGTTTCGGCCGTTACGATGCGGCCCTGGAGGACCTGGAGAAGGCGATTTCGCTCCGGCCGGGCCTGACGGGCCTGTATTTCACGCGCGGGGTGACCTATTTCCTCTCCCAGCAGTTCGAGCCGGCGGTCCGGGACTTCGACCGTTACATCCGGCAGGAGCCGAAAGATCCGTCGGCCTACCTGAACCGCGGTGCCTCCCACCTTTTCCTCGGCGATACGCTGAAGGCCGTAAACGATTATAACAAAGCCATCAAGCTCGACCGCTTCGAGCCGGAGGGCTATGTCCGCCGGGGCCGGCTCTTCGCGGCGCAGGGCCGCTATGATGACGCCATCGCGGATATGGACAAGGCGGTCGAACTGGACACCGCCAACACCTTCGCCTATTTCAACCGCGCGCTCATGTACTACGAGCAGTCCCGGCTCAACGAGGCGATGGCCGACCTGAACAAGGTCCTGGAATTCGAACCCGGCAATGCGCTGACCCTGTACAACCGCAGCCTGATCCGGGCCCAGGTGGGGGACTATGCGAACGCCCTGGAAGACATGGACCGGGTCATCAACATCAACCCGAAGAACGTGCTGGCCTACTACAACCGGGCCGCCTTCTTCTCGGGCATGGGCCGCTGGGAGGACGCCCTGGCCGATTACAACAAGGCGATCGAGCTCTATCCCGACTTCGCGAAGGCTTATATGAACCGCTCCTATGTCGAGCTGCAGCTCGGCATGAACCGGGCGTCCCGCGAGGACTACAAGACCGCCAACCGCAAGGTCCAGGAGTATCGCAACAAGACGGGTTTCGACGGCGTCTCCTTCGCCGACACGACCCAGAAATACAACACCTTGCTGGCCCTGGACGCGGATTTCGCCAAGAAGGACTTCGACGACGAGCTGCTCCAGCACCGCGACGTGGACATCAACCTGCGGCCCCTGTACAAATTCGTCCTGACGGACAGCCGCGACGACACGTTCTATGCCCTCGAGCGCCGCTATGAGAACCCGCTGCTCGACCGCTTCCTCGCCGGCCTATCCCTGCCGGTGGTCGTCACCAACGACGAAAAATACCTCTCCGGCCGCGAGACCGCCTTGCAGCTGGGCACGGCGGATTCCGCCTTCGAAGGGCCCGAATCGTCCCGGCGGGAGTTCCTGAAGGCGCTTGCGGACATCGACGCGAAGCGCTACAACAGCGCGATGCTCCATTATGAGAAGGCGATTGCGGCGACCGGCGACCGCTATGAGGAACTGTACAAGGCCTTCTACCTGATGAACCGCGGTGTCCTGCGGGCAGAGATGATCGATTTCATCGCGTCCATGGAGACGAATGTCCAGACCCTGACGATGGACGACAAGGGCAATACCCGCGCCCGCGTCCGCGACCAGGTGACCACCAGTTACGACTATTCCGAGGCCATCGCGGACCTGGAACAGGCAGCGGATATCCTCGGCAGCGTGCCGTACATCCACTTCGACCTCGGCAACCTGTACTGCCTGTCCTCCCAGTTGGTCAACGCCATCGACAGTTACGACAAGGCCATCCGGCTGTACCCTTACATGGGAGATGCCTATTTCAACCGGGGACTCCTACTGATCTATCTGAAAGACAAGGAGAAAGGATGCATCGACCTGTCCCGGGCCGGCGAGCTCGGCGTCAAGGATTCCTACAGCGTTATTTCCCGTTACTGTGCGGAGGAACAGAACCGATGATCCGTTTTATCAGCTTCACGTCCGGCAGCTGCGGAAACTGTTCGCTGCTCCTGCGGGTCCCCGATAATCCGCTGGCGCTTCCGTACGGCATCCTGATCGATGCGGGCATGAGCCTCCGCCGCCTCCGCAGGGAACTGGACGCGCTGGGGCTGGGCACGGACTGTCTCCGCGGGGTTCTCGTCACCCATGACCATCTCGACCATATCCGCCATCTCGGCTCGCTGTGCAAGCGGCTTTCCCTGCCGGTCTTCACGACGCCGGTCCTCCAGGATGCGCTCCTGCACCACAGTTTCACGGCCGACTATCTGGGACCCTGCCGCCACGACCTCGCGGCGGACTGCTGGAATGAAGTGGCGGAAGGTTTTGAGGTCCAGTATTTTGTCGTTCCCCATGATGCGACCCAGACGGTGGGCTATGCCATCCGGGCGGAAGGGCACCGCTTCGTGCTGATGACGGATCTCGGCCACGTCACGCCCGAGGCGATGGCCTTCGCGAAAGCGGCGGACACGGTCGTGGTGGAGTCCAATTTCGACGTGGACATGCTCCTGGGCGGGGATTATCCCCACGAACTCAAGATGCGGATCTGCCAGGGATACGGCCACCTGAGCAACGACGCCTGCGCCGAAGCCATCCGCACCTTCTGGCACCCGTCGCTGAAGAACCTGTTCCTCTGCCACCTGAGCGGCAACAACAACACGCCGCAGCGCGCGTACGACAATGCGGCGGAAACGCTGCGCGGGATGGGTGTCGATCCCGCGGACGTCCATCTGCGGGTCCTGCCGCGCGGCATTTCCACGCCGCTCCTTACCTTATAGGATTCCTTTGAGCCACCGGCCCCGGATGAGCCGGATGAGGAAGATGGTTCCGCGGAAGGTCAGTTCCACCGCCATGGCCAGCCAGACCCCCTTGAGTCCGTAGATCCGGGTCAGGAAGATGGCCGGGAGGATGCGGACGACCCACATCGACCCGAAGTTCATGACGCTCGGCCAGCGGGTGTCGCCGGCGCCGACGAAGGCGCCGTAGGCGACGATGGACGCCGCATAGCCCGTTTCTGCAAACGCCTCGATCCGAAGCACTTCCGACCCGAGACGGACCACTTCGCCGTCGGGCGTCAGCATGCCCATGATGCCGGGTGCAAAGGCGTACATGATGCCTGCGAGGAAGGTCATGACGGCCATGCCGAGCAGGGTCGTGGTCCAGGCGAAGCGCGTGGCGAGCGGCTTCCGGCCGGCGCCGACGGACTGGCCGACCAGGGTGGTCGCGGCGTCCGCGATGCCGTAGCCCGGCATGTAGCAGAAACTCTCAGCGGTCACGGCGAAGGAATTGGAGGCGATGGCGATGGTACCGAGCGGGGCGACGATGACCGTGGAGGCAATGTATGCCCCCCGCATCAGGATGTTCTGGAGGGCCATCGGACCGCTGATCCCCCATGCTTTCCCGAGGACCGGACGGGTCGGACGGAAGGAGCCCCGCTCCTGCCGCAGGTTCAGTTCCGGCGACCGTACGGACAGGAAATACAGCATCAGGAGCGCCGTGATCACCTCTGCGAGCCCGGTGCCGAGGGCGGCGCCTGTGACCCCCATGTCGAGGACATAGATGAACAGGTAGTTGAACCCGACATCCAGCAGGCACATGTTGATATTCAGCAGGCTGGGGATCCGCATTTCCCCGCTGGCCTGGAGCATGGCCGCGCACATCCAGTCGATCTGCATGGCAGGAATGAACAGCGACACGAGGAGGAAATACCGGGAGGCGTCGCCGCAGATATCCTCTCCGCCGCCGAGCCAGCGGGGGAGCGGCCCGGAGACGGCGGCGCCGGCGAGGGCGATGGCGACGGAAAAGAGCAGGGCGCAGAGGAGTCCCTGCCGGAGGACGTCCCGGGCGCCGGCGAAGTCATTCGCACCGATGCGGTGGGCGACCTGGACGGAGAAGCCGCTCGTCGCGGCCATGCAGAAGCCGCCGAGCAGCCACATGCAGGTCGAGACGAGGCCGATCGAGGCCCCGGCGGCCGCACCGAGGTGGCCGACCATGGCGGTGTCGATGTACTGCATCAGCACGGAGGAAAGTTGCGCGATAATGGCAGGGTAGCTGAGCAGGAGGCACAGCGACAACTGCTGGCGGGATGTCAGCGGTGCGCCGGAGCGGATTTTTCCGAGCAGGAGGTCCTTCTTCGTCATCGGGCCAGTTCGGGCGGAAGGGGAGGCATGGCTCCGCTTTGCGTGCAGACATAGGCGGAGACGCGGACGGCCCGCTCGTGGGCCCTGCCGATGGGCATGCCCTGCAGGAGGGCGGCGCAGAAGGCGCCGGTAAAGGCGTCACCCGCCCCGACGGTGTCGGCCACCGCCACTTCCGGCGTGGGAAAATGGCTTTCCACGCCGTCTGCGAAGACATGGCTGCCGGCCGTCCCGCAGGTCAGGATGACCATGTCGAGGTCGAAGCAGGCGCGGATCCGGCGGCACTGCTCGTCGGAAGGCAGGTCGTCGATCTCGAACATCCGGGCGACAATGGCCAATTCTTCGTCGTTGATTTTCAGGATGTTGCAGAGTTCCAGCGAGTTCTCGACAACCTCCCTGCCGTAGAAATGCTGCCGGAGGTTGATGTCGAAGATCTTCATCGCGTCTTCCGGCATCGCGGCGAGGAACGCGCGGATGGCCGCCCGGGAGACGGGATTGCGCTGGGCAAGGGAACCGAAGCAGACGGCGACGCTCTCCCGTGCGATGTCGGTCAGTCGCTCCGTCAACGGGATGTTGTCCCAGGCGACGTCTTCGCGGATCTCGTAGTGCGGGACGCCTTTCCCGTCGAGGGTCACGTTGACCGTCCCCGTCGGGAAGGGAACCCGCTCCATGTAGATGTCGAGTTTCTCCCGGAGAACCTTTTCCGTCTCATCGCCGAGCGCGTCATCACCCAAAGCGCTGATTGCCAGCGCCTTCAGGCCGAACTGTCCGGCGTGATAAGCGAAATTCGCCGGCGCCCCGCCGATTTTCGCCCCGTCCGGGAGCAGGTCCCAGAGCGCTTCGCCGATGCCGACGACCCACTTTTCCTTTGCCATTGCCGTATCCAATTATCAAGGTACAAAAATACGCACAATCCGCGAAAAATAAAACGGCCCGGGGCACTCCCGGACCGTCTTTTTCGTGCAACAGGTACGGATTACAGCTTCGGGCCGGCCTTGACGAGGGCCTTGCCGGCGCGGTTGGATTCGTACTTGTGGAAGTTCTTGATGAAACGGGCGGCGAGGTCCTTGGCCTTGACTTCCCATTCTTCGGCGTTCTTGTAGGTGTCACGCGGATCGAGGATGCCGGTGTCGACACCTTCGAGCTTGGTGGGAACCTCGAAGTTGAAGTAAGGGATCTGCTTGGTCGGGGCCTTGTCGATCGCACCGCTGAGGATCGCGTCGATGATGCCGCGGGTGTCACGGATGGAGATGCGCTTGCCCGTGCCGTTCCAGCCGGTGTTCACGAGGTAGGCCTTCGCGCCGGACTTCTTCATCTTCTTGACGAGTTCCTCGGCGTACTTGGTCGGATGGAGCTCCAGGAAGGCCTGGCCGAAGCAGGCGGAGAAGGTCGGGGTGGGCTCGGTGATGCCGCGCTCGGTACCGGCGAGCTTGGCCGTGAAGCCGGAGAGGAAGTAGTACTTGGTCTGCTCGGGGGTCAGGATGGAGACCGGAGGCAAGACGCCGAAAGCGTCGGCGCTGAG
>JAEEGF012006277.1_pt1 | contig 57114 bp, 41 predicted proteins | sample 9134171 | NCBI WGS metagenome assembly JAEEGF01 (sample SAMN16246542, study PRJNA631951) | gut metagenome | biome: gut microbiome; feature: rumen; material: AP-attached | host: Bos | place: Iran: Karaj | collected 2018-10 | reverse complement strand
ACGAAGCCGGCCACGTGCGCGGCATGCTCGTCGACAAGTACGAACTCGGCGAACCCGATGAAAAGGGCCGTCCGCGTCCGGTCAAGGTCGAAGGTGCAAGCTTCGAAATCGAATGCGACACCGTGCTGGTTGCTATCGGTAACGGTTCCAACCCGCTTATCAGCAATACCACGCCGGAACTCTCTGTCGACAAGAAGGGGCACATCCTTCTCGAAGATGCCGCCGCCAACAAGACCTTCATGGAGAAGGTTTATGCCGGTGGTGACATCGTGCTCGGCGCTGCAACCGTGATCCTCGCTATGGGCGAAGGTCGTCGCGCTGCTGCAGGCATCAACGAATTCCTGAAGAAGTAATTCTTCCTCAAATCTTGGATTTGATAAAAAAGGATGGCTCCGGCCATCCTTTTTTTGCTATCTCCGTTGTTAACCGGTGCAACGTGTATCTTTCTTTTTTCAAACTTTTTGGGGGTACAAAAGCTATTTTTACTCTTGGATTTGACGTATGGGATCCAAAAGCTGCAAAAATGGGGCGAAAATCCCCCGTTTGAGCTGTTTTTAGGAGTTTTGCAAGTTTTTTGTTCTGCCATTTTTACATTGGACGGCTCTAAAAAGTTCGTTTTTTAAGTAGATTATGGAAGCGAAAAACATAAAATGATGCTTGCGAGAAATCGCGGGTAAAACCATATACGGAGTAACTATGCTCGACCTTCTTGCGGTCCAATCCAGCGGCGCTAATGCCACCATCATAACCTTGGTCTACTCACTGCTTTTAGCGTTCATCCTTTCTTCCATTATCGGTTGGACTTACGAAAAGACCTTCCTTGGACTTTCTTATTCCCGTAACTTTGTTCAGGCCCTTGTGCTGAGCTCCATGGTCGCCTGCACGGTGATGCAGGCCATTGGCGATAACGTAGGCCGTGGCCTCGGTATGTTGGGCGCCCTCTCCATTGTGCGCTTCCGTACGAGCTTCAAGGACCCTCGCGACATCATGTTCATCTTTATGAGTCTGGGTGCAGGCATTGGTTGCGGTGTGTTCAGTTGGGGAGCCGCCCTCGGCGGTACCATCGCCTTCTGCTGTGTCGCCTTCTTGCTTTCCCGCACGGGCCTCGGCACTAAGCACTTCTTTGATGGCATGCTCCGCTTTGCCCTCCCGAACGAACCGCATGTGCGCGGCCAGATCGAAGATATTATGAAGGGGAACCTCAAGACGTTCATCCTCATTACCATGCGTGAAGTGGACGGCGGGGCGCGCTTGGACGTGGCCTACCAGATTCGCCTGCGTGCAACCAAGCCCGCGGCCGAAATTCTCACGATGTTGTCTAAGGTCGAGGGCATCTCGGACGTACAGTTCATGATGCAAGACGCCACCACGGAAATGTAAGGAGATGAAAAATGAATAAGCTTGAAGATCTCCTCGATAATTTTTGGAACGCCCACAAGTCCAACGCCGGAGTGGCTTACGTGTATGGCCACAAACTCTCCCTCGCTTGGATCCTGGCTCTTATTGCTGCCATTGGTCTAGGTCTCCTTTATCAGGGTAAAATCGCCATGTTCCAGGGCATTGCCGAAGCGAGTGAAACCATCATCAGCGCTCCGGCTGCTACCGAGATTGTGAAAATCCATGTGGTTCCCGGTCAAGAAATCCAGGCTGGTGACACCATCATTGAACTGAACCGCCCGGACCTGAACCTCCGCATTGCCGAACTTAACCGCGAACTTGACGCCATCGAGGGCCGTAGCAGCCTGGGCACTGCCGAAATCAACCAGAAGGTGGCGGCCATCAAGGCCGACGCCGCCTCCCGCAGTTCGAACCTCCGCTCCGAGATCAACCGCCTAGAAACCGAATACAAAAAGAACAAGGAAATCTCGGCGAAGCTCAAGAGCCTGTCTTCTTCGAAGGCTAGTGGCGATGGCAATGACGCCATGACCATGCAGATCAACAGCCTCAAGAACGAACTTGCCTTGGTGCAAAAGAGCGCGAACGAACAAATCGCCCTCCTCCGCGGCAGCAGCAACCTTCAAAAGTCGACGGGCAAGAGCGAAGCCGAAACCCTTCGCAAGGAATTGGAATCCCTCCAAAAGGAATTCCAGGAACTGACCGTGGTGAGCAAGGAAAATTGGGTCGTGGGCGATGTGAACGTCCGCGAAGGTGAAAAGGTCTCGAGCTTTACCCCGGTGGTGACGCTCACCCGCAAATCCCCGACGCTCGTTCGCGGTTACATCAACGAACAAGTTTACCAGCGCATGGACGTTGGCGAGACGGTCAAGGTGATGACTCTCGGCGGCACGGGCAAGGCTGTGGAAGGCGAGGTCGTCGGTCTTTCGAGCCGCATTGTGCCGTTCCCGACCCGCATGTGGAAAATGGCCGAAATGCCGGTCTACGGTCGTGAAGTCACGATCAAGATTCCTGAACAGAACCCGTTCCTGTTGGGCGAAATGGTGACCATTTCTGAATCCAGCAAAATCCTCAAGGGCAAGTAATGAAGTCTTTTGCTATTCTCCCTCTGTTGGCGGCGGCCTCCGTTTTCGCGGGCCCGCTCACATGGGACATGTTGATCAATTCTGTTAAAGATGACCCCGTACTGCAGGCGTCCGAAAAACGTTCCACTGCGGCCTCCACGGGAGCCCCTGTCAAGCTGTGGGAAAACGTTGAACTGCGCTACAAGCTGGACGGTTTCTCTTTTGCAACGCACGACTTTGAACTCCGCTTTAAGCCCAAGTCGTTTGGCTCGGGTAGTGCCGACAAGGCGTTTTACGAAAGCCAAAAGAATTACCAGAACGCCCGCTTGGCGGTGGACCGTTCCTTGGTGCTTTACGAGCGCTACGAGCGCGCCCTGCGTTATACGAATCGCCGCAAGATTGCCGCGCTGAACCAGCAGGTTTACCAGGTGAACCAGGACCGCATCGAGGTGCTCCACCTCAAGGCGGGCGCCTCCTCCTTCAACACGCAGGACCTGATCTCGGCCATTGAACGCGAGGCGACCCTCCGTGCCGAACTCATGAGCGACAGTGCCGCTCTCCGCGATGCCGAACTCAAGATGAAGTCGTGGGTCTCGGACTTTGAAGGCGTCGAACTGGACAGCTCCTTCCTCCCGACCATGGACGAACTGGCGACCAGTCTCGAGAAGGGCTTTGAAATTGACGAGAACGCCCCGCTTATTATGAAGGCGAAGAGCAAGATGGAAAGCGAGCGCGCTAAGGCCAAGCAGGATTTGGCGAAAAACCGCGACTACATTTCGCATATTGGCATTGGCTACGAGCTCAAGATTGAGTCCCTCATGGAAAAGTACAAGACACTGGAACCGGCCGATGTTTATGGTACTGGCGCCTACGCCGACTACGTGGACGACTTTGAAAAGGAAACGGGCTGCGATGGCGTGATGGGCTGTACCGAAACGGCCAATATCCTGGTGCCCGATTACGACAACCGCAAGACTGCCGACAAGTTCTTTGTGAATTTGGCTGTAAAACTCCCGTTCTTCGACAGCAATAACGGCAGCGCCATCAAGAACCAGGTGGCAGAGCTCGATGCCGAGAGCGATTACCTGGATGCCGTCCGTCAAGTGAACCAGAGGGTGGGGCGCCTTTCCGAAGAAATCGTGGCGCTTGTTGCCCAATGGAAGGTGCAAAAGGAATTTGTTCAAAAGGTGAACGCCGGAAGCATTTTCGAGGACTTTGCCCAGAGCGCCGGTTCCGACCCGCTCCTGTTGCTCCGCGCTCGCGAGAGCGCCCTTGAAAGTGACATGAAGGCGGTCAAGCTCGAAGCCGACATTTTCGACCGCTACCTCATGCTTTTGGACTATGCGGGCGTGTTTGCCAACACGAGCATCCACAACCATCTTCGCGAAGGATTGAAGTAATATGGCAGAAGCCCGCGGATTCAGCCTTCTCGAGCGGTTCGAGCTCAAGTACCATATCCCCGTCGAATGGGCGGACCGGATCGGGGACTTCCTTAAGCCGTATTGTGAAGAGGACCATTATTCGCAGATTACGCCGGGGCACTTTTACTGGATTACGAACTTGTATTTGGATTCGCCCAGCTGGACGTTTTTGGGCTGGAAAAAGAAACAGCTTTTGGACCGCTTTAACATGCGTGTGCGCACCTATGGCGAGCATCCGGCGCAAGATGGCACGTTCCACTTTGAATGCAAACGCAAAATTAGGAACATTTGCTACAAGAGCCGTGCGACTATCAAGGGCATTAACCCTGGTGAGGTTTGGAACATGAAGCCCGAGGAATGGCCATGCAAAACCGACAAGGACCGCATGTACCTGAACGACTTCATTTACAAGACCAGGCTCCACAATGCGCACCCGAGGCTCCTCACGCAATACAAGCGTCGTGCCTGGTTCGGACTTCGCGAAGAGTACTCCCGCGTGACCATCGATACGGGCATGCGGTTCCGTGAAGAGAATGGTTTTGATTACACGGTGGATCCGCACTACATGCACTCAACGGGCATCCCGAGGTTCTTCCAGCCGGGCTGTGATGCCGTGCTGGAGCTCAAGTGCCCGGCTTCCCAAATGCCGTATTGGATGTTCGACCTCATCAAGACTTTGAATTTGAAGCACGGGGCGTTCTCTAAATTTGGCAATGCCGCCGCCGAATGGAAACGAGTATACGAAAATCCACGCCGTTTCAAGAGTCCATATTGGACAAAGCTTTGCGGAAACTTTTAAAAAAATATATATAGGATTAGGACATTAACGAGGATATCCTTATGAACATGAAAAAGTGGTTATGGACTGGCGCCTGTATCTCCTTGATGAGCGCTATGGTTGCCTGCTCCAGCGATGATAGCAGCGAAGAAGAAAACAACCCGGTTCAAGGAGGCGACACCCCGGTGCTTTCGTCGGGCGCGACTCCGGCTTCTGCAGGTAATGATCCTAGTTCTTCGGGTTCCACCCCGGCGTCGGCGGCTACGCCTGGATCTTCGAGCTCCAAGGGCTCCTCCATCTATAGCTCTTCGATGTCCGATACGGACGCTCCGCAAATGGCCTGCTCCGAGATTATGTACAACGCCCCGGAAGGTGACGGCTCTGCTTTGGAATGGATTGAAATCTACATTGCGGGCGGCATGGACATGGACGCCATGACGAATTTCGAAATGCACTTGAGTGGTGCGGTCGACTATGTGTTCCCTGCAGAACCTTTGAAGAAGGGCGAATACATTGTTGTGGCAAACGATGTCAACTTGTTCAAGACGGTTTATCCCCAGTTTGCCGGCCGCGTGTTTGGTCCCTGGACGGACCCTGATACGTACAAACTTGTGAACGAAGGCGACGTGGTGAACGTGAAAATCCGTGGCGAGGGCGACGTGAGCTGCGCCTTTAGCAACGAACCTCCTTGGCCGAGCCTCGCCAACGGCAAGGGAAGTTCCCTGGTTTATGTGGGTGGCAACGCGGCTCAGTCTGTGGCTTGGTGCGCCAGCAAAACAGCAGGCGGTAACCCCGGTGTGGGTGGAGACGCCTGCGTAGAGGTTTCGAATACGGTCCGCATCAACGAAGTTTCCCCGAATGCAACCGGTGCCAATGCCTGGCTTGAACTTTACAATTCGGGCGATGAGGCGGTCGACATCACGGGTTGGACTGTCTATGTCCAGCGCCGTGGCGAGACCTTGACCATCACAAGCGGGTCAGTCCCGGCCAAGGGCTTCCTTGTATTGAATGCCACCGAGAACTTTGACAAGGAACTGGTCGTGAGCGACCAGGGTGGTGAAATTTACCTCTATGGTGCTGTTCCGGGTCAGGAATCGAGCATTTGGGTCTCTGCTGGCCAGTATACGACTGGCGTTCTTGACTTGGCCGATGGTTCCATTGCCCAGGGTCCCATGACCACGGCGACTCCGGGTGCTGCCAATTCTTCTTTCAAGATTGGTTCCGTGTACATCAACGAAATCCATTACCACCCCGCCGAAACGAACAACGCAGGCTTGGGATTTGAATTTATGGAAATCGTGAACAACACCGCTGCCGACCTCAAACTTTACAATGCGACGATTGGCAGGGGCTGGAAAATTGAAGGCATCAACATGACGTTCGGTTCGTCTGATGTTATCCCGGCGAACTCGATGATGGTGCTTTTGCCGGACTCCATGGCAAGCCAGGGAGCCAAGGTGCGCTCGGCGTTCAAGATCGCAGAAACGATTCCCATAGCCTACTACAAGGGCAAGCTCTCGAACCGCAGCGAAACCATTGCCATTAAGGAGCCTTACGCTATTGAAAACCCCGGCACTACAAACGAAAAAATCTTCTATACTTGGCACGATGCCACGCTTTATTCCGATTGCTGGCCAACGCTCAAGGAAGCTGACGGTTTTGGCTATAGCCTGCAGCGTAGCGACAAGACGACCATGGGTTACGAGGAAAATGCGTGGACTGCTGCAGCCCCGACCATGGGTAAGTAAATTGTAGTATTGGTTGTTTTGTATTTCATTCGAGAAAACCCGACGTTGGTCGGGTTTTCTTTTTTGTTGGTCAGTGGCGGAGTTGCTTGCAAAAGGGCTTTTTTTTATTTTATTACCGGTATGAAAAAGAGTTTACTTTACATAGCTTTGGGGAGTGCTTTGGCGCAAGCGGCGTCTTTGTCTCTGCAAGATGCGCTGGAAATGGCCAAGGCGGGAAACTCTCAAATCAAGGCAGAGAAAGCCAAGGTCGAGATGGCGGAGAGCGGGCAGAGCGAGGCCCGTTCCCGTTTTATGCCGACGGTTACCTTGAGCGCGGGCATTACTAGAATTGACGACCCCATATACATTGATTTGACCGAAGTGCAAACGGCGATGAGCGGCCTTGCTAGCGGGCTGGGCTCTGCCGCAGGGGCTGCAGCCTACTCCAAGGCCTACATTGACACTTACAACCAGGCGTACCAGCAGGTTTACGCGCAGGCGACAGGCGCCGGACTTGATGCCGCGACGGCTACCGGCATGGCCGAGAGCAAGGCGAAGGAGATGGCGCAAGAAAACGCCGACACCTATGCCAAGGATGCCACGCAAAAGATGGCGGGCGCCCAGGCTCAAATTGATAACGCCGACTTTAAAAAGAAGGTTCAGGACGACTGGTTCTTTAACGCCAGGCTGAGCGTGGTTTGGCCGATTTTTACGGGCCTCAAGATTTATTCGGCGTATGACGCCGCCAAGGAGAACGTGAACGCCCGCAAGGCTGAGTTCGACATGGCGCAAAACTCCATTTTGCTTGATGTGGCGACCAAGTACTTTACGCTCCGCCTTGCCGAGGAGCTCTCGGTGATGCGCGAGACGACCAAGAAGAACCTGGCCGAGCATTTGGAACGCTCCAAGAAGCTGGAAGCGGGTGGGCAGATTAGCAAGGCGGAACGCCTGCGTGCCGAGGTGGCCCTGGCCGAGGCCGAGAACGCCTACGAGGATGCTCTGCGCGATCAGTCGCTTGCCCGCATGGCCCTGGCGAGCCTGCTCCACACCGATACGAGCCTCACGGCGACAACGCCGGTGGAAGCCCCCGAGAACGTGCGCTCCATGGAAGATTTTAAGCAGATTGCCAAGGAAAAACATCCTGGGCTTCGTCAACTGCGTACCGAACGCAAACGCAGCCAGGCGGCGATTGGCGCTGCCCGTGCCGATTACTTCCCGACTATTGCCCTCTTTGGCTACAAGGAACTCTACACCAAGGATTTGACGATTTTGGAACCGGAATGGGCGATTGGAGCCAAGGCACAGTGGGATTTGTTCAAGGGTGGCGAGACCCGCTCGAAGGTGAGTAACGCCAAGGCTTTGGACCGCTCGCTCTCGAGCATGGAAGAACAGACTTTGGACAACATCGACTTGCTCGTGGAAAAGCGTTGGCGCGAACTGGAGCATGCCAAAGGACGCCTCACGAGCTTGGTGAAGACTCGCGAGCTTGCCGACGAAGCGCTCCGCAGCCAAACGAGAGCCTACGAGGCGGGCCTTGCGACGGGTCTCGACGTGGTCGATGCCGAACTGGCTTTGTCGCGTTTGCAGGTTGCCGACTTGAAGGCGCATTTTGATGCCGTGATTGCATGGCTCGGATTGCTGGAGGCTGCGGGCGAGGTGGCCGATGCGGGCACGATGCTTGCCGCCAAGCAGCGTCCGGTCGAGAAACCGGCAGAAGTTGTGCCCGAGCAAATCCCGGCGCAGGCTCCAGCCGAAACGCCTATCCAGACTCCTGCCGCAGCCCCTGCTGAACCTGCCGCTAACCCGGTGGCCGCTCCCGAGGGAACGCCCGCTGCTGAACCTGCCGCTAACCCGGTGGCCGCTCCCGAGGGAACGCCCGCTGCCGAACCTGCGCCAAAAGAAATTAAAGGAGAGTAATAGATGAACGTATTGAAACTCATCGGAAAAGTCCTGGTCGTTTTCGCTTTGATTGCGCTTGTAGTTCTTGGGATTCTCGCTTTGCAAAAGTTCGCGACGGAACCGCGCGAAGCCTACTTGCAAGGGCAAATTGAAGCCCGCCGCGTGCTGGTTGCTGGCAAGGTCCCCGGTCGTGTCGAGAACTTGTTCTTCCGCGAAGGCGACATGGTCGAGAAGGGCGCCATTGTGGCGGTGATTAGTAGCCCCGAAATCGAGGCGAAAAAGATGCAGGCTCAAGGCGCTTTGGGTGCCGCCCGTGCGCAGGCCTCCAAGGCAAAGAATGGTGCTCGCAGCGAAGACATCACTGCGCTCAAGGCCATGGCCGACCGCGCGCAAGATGCCGCCAACCTGGCCAAGAATACTTATGACCGTGTGCAGAAGCTTTTTAACGAAGGTGTGATTCCCCTGCAAAAGAGGGATGAGGCCGAAACGCAAATGAAGGCGACGCAGAGCGCTGCCGACGCCGCCAAGGCCCAGTACAACCAGGCTGTCGCCGGCGCCCGCAGCGAAGACAAGGCCGCCGCCAACGCGCTTGTGATGCAGGCCCGCGGTGCCACCGCCGAAGTGGACGCGTACTTGGAAGAGACCAAGATCCGCGCCCCCATCGCCGGTGAAGTTTCCGTGAAGCTCGCCGAAGAAGGCGAGGTCGTGGGCTCGGGCATGCCGGTGGTCGCCATTACCGACCTCTCCGATTCCTGGGCGACCTTCCACCTCCGCGAGGACCTGCTCAAGAACGTCTCGAAGGGCAAGACTTTTGAAATCTTTATCCCGGCGCTCGGCGAGACCGTCGAGATGGAAGTGAGCTACATCGCCTCTGTGGGCGACTACGCCACCTGGCGCAGCTCCAAGGAAAGCGGCGGGTTCGACCTCAAGTCGTTTGTAGTCCGCATGCGCCCGAAGACCGTGATCGAAAACCTCCGCCCGGGTATGAGCGCGCTCTTCCCCGTGGCTAGCATCCAGGCAGAGAACATCGTCAACCCGTAGGCATTCCTGTGATCCGGGATTTCTTTAGGGCTGTCCGCAAGATTTATTTCAGTCACAACATTGTGCTGTGGCTGATTGTACTCGTTTTGCCCGTTGGCGTTTCGGTGTTCATGCTCGACGTTTTCTCGGCCGAGATTATTCAGCACATCCCCATAGGCATTGTCAAGCAGGACCGTTCCGAGCTTGCCGATAGGCTTTCGCGTGCGCTCAATGCGAGCCCTGTGCTTGACGTTGTGCTGGAGTGCGAACAGCTGTCGGATTGCGAACATGCGGTAATTCGCGGAGAACTCCAGGCGTTCATCGTGTTCCCCTACGATATGGAACGTCGGGCGCTCCGGCTTGAAACTCCCGTGGTGCCGGTGTATTCTAGCGGGCAGAACTACCTCACGAACACCTTTGCCGCCAAGGAAGTCCGTTCCATATTCTCGACAATCGGCGGAGACCTTTTTACTCGCGCCATGGAAGAACCCGTGCACGTGGAACTCAAGTCCGTGGGCAACACCCTGGGCAACTACCAGGGCTTTTTGGCGATGGGCCTCATCACGTCCATTTTCCACTTGGCTTGCATGCTGGTGGCGGTTTACGTGATGAGCCTGCCGTTCCGCGACCATCGCGTTCGCGAATTCCTCGCCGCAGCGGGCAATTCCCGCGTGACGCTCGGGCTTGCGACGGCTCTCCCGTTGGTGCTGGTGCAATGGCTTTCGCTGGTAGGCACGTATGCCTACGCCCACCGCACGCTCTCGCCAATGACTTTTGACGAATTCATCGTTGTCTCGGTGGCACAGCTCGCCATGGTGCTCGCTTGCGTCGGTGCCGGGATTTCGTTTGTGGGCATTACGGGCAACATGCGCATGGGCACGAGTGTCGCGGGCGTTATCGGGAGCCCCGCCTTTGCCTTTGCCGGGCAAACGTTCCCGCTCATGGCGATGCCTTTGGCTGTAAAGCTTTTTGCGATGATCCTCCCGCTTACCCACCTTCTCAAGGTGCAGGCGGCCATGTTGCTTGGCCCCATAGGGAAGGCGCAGGCCTGGGACCCCATTGTGGTTCTCCTCGCCATGGCGCTTTTCTGGAATCTTTTGGGCGGACGCCTTATGTTTATGCGTTGGAAGCGTGCCGCGAAGAGGGAGGCCGCTCGCAACCTTCCTCAGTACAACACTTTGACGGGGACCGAAATCAAGCCCGCATCCGCCATGGTGGAGGAGGCTCCGCATGATTGAACTCTTTAGGCGCATATTCCGCGTGGCGTTTGCCGAATGGAAGCTTTTTTATACGGATCCGGCAGCGGTGCTTTTGCTTGTGGTGGCGGGAGTGCTCTACGCGTTCTATTACCCCACGCCTTACGTAAAGCAGACGGTGACGAAAATCCCCGTTGCCGTTGTGGATTTGGACCATACGATGATGTCGCGCGAACTGACCCAGATGGCGGCTTCGACGCAGCAGGTCGAGGTGCGCTACATCTACTCCGAAATTCGCGAAGCCGAGATGGCGCTTGCAAGCGAGGACATCTATGGCTTCATGGTCATCCCGCAGGATATGGAGAAAAACCTGCGCAATGGCGAGAGTGTAAACGTGAACGTGTTTACCCACGGAGCCTACGTGATGCTCCACGGCAATATCGGCACGGCGTTCACGACGTGCGCCCTCACGGTGGGGGCGACCACCAAGGTAAAGCGCATTGCGCTCGGCAAAAAGGTGCCAGCGGCAAAGGCGATGGCGATGCGTGACCCGGTCCCGCTCAGCATCCAGACGCTCTACAACAATACTGGCAGCTATTCCAATTACGTGGTTCCTAGCGTGCTTGTGGTGATCCTCCAGCAAACGCTGGTCATTGGCATCTGCATTTTGGGAGGCGCCCGCGCCCACCGCAGGTTTCGTCGCAAGCACCGTGAAAGCCCGGTGGAGAACGAGACTCTCCCTTACCGCTATTTTGGTCGGTCGCTCGCATACTTTTTGCATTACTGCACGTTCATTTTGTTCTACCACTGTGTCATTTACAACGTCTTTGATTTCCCGCGCCGCGGAGAAGTGCTCCCGATGGTGGCGTTCGCCATCGTTTTCCTCTTCGCGGTCATCAACTTTGGGATGGTGATTTCGCAAGTCTTTTTGCGCCGTGAAACGGCGATGCAGATATTCCTCTACGCATCCATCCCGATACTCTTCCTCACGAACTTCAGCTGGCCTACCGCCCTGATGCCGGCATGGATGCGCGGCTTCTCGTGCTTGCTCCCTTCGACGTTCGCCGTGCCCGCGTGGCTTTCGATTGAGCAGCGCGGCGCCGATATCTTTGATGCGGCGGGGCTGTTGATCCCGCTTGCGAGCCAGGCAGTGTTTTACCTGCTGCTTGGGCTTCTTTTGACGCACGTGCGCGACGACTCGCGTCTCCTTACGGGCGACATGTGATTTAGACGAAAGAATGCCCCTATGGGCCTACATACGAAGGACGAAAGATTGTATTTTTATAGCGATAAGGATTCTAATCACTAACCACTAATCACTAACCACAGTTTACTTCTATGATGTTTGATCCTTTATATATGACCATCCTATTGGTGACGCTTGCCCTCTCGGGCATTGTCTCCATGCTCGTTAAAACCCGCTTCGCTGCCGGACAAAAGGTAGCCATCTCCAGCGGGCTCACCGGTGCCGATGTCGCCAAGGCCATCCTCATGGATGCCGGGATTACCGACGTGAAGGTCCTGGAGCACCATGGATTCCTTTCGGACCATTACAATCCGCTCAACAAAACGCTGAACCTCTCCAAGGAAGTTTATTACGGTCGCAACGCCAGCGCTGCCGGTGTCGCCGCGCACGAGGTGGGGCATGCCATCCAGCATGCGCAGGGGTATTTCCCAATGTGGCTGCGATCTGCCATTGTGCCTGTTGCGAACATTGGCAGCAATCTCGGTCCGTGGCTCGTGATTATCGGAATCGTGCTGATGGGTGCCGGACGCGCTTTCGGCTATTCTCTTGCTCTGGCGGGAGTCGTTCTCTTTGCTGCCGCCACGCTCTTTACGTTGGTGACGGTCCCTGTGGAGTTTGACGCCAGTTCCCGCGCCAAGAAGGCGCTTGCCCGCATGGACGTGGTGGCGCAGGGTCGTGAATACAACACGGTCTCGGGCGTGCTCTTTGCCGCGGGCCTCACGTACGTGGCTGCCGCGATTTCTTCCATTCTGCAACTGCTCTATTGGGCGTACCGCGCGGGGCTTCTCGGCGGGCGCAGGGACTAGGAGGCCTTATGGCTGTAAAGACGCTTACCATAGAATGCCCCATGTGCAAGGGCGAAATCGTCGTGGACGCCGATACGGGCGAAGTCCTCTCGCATAAGGAATACAAAAAAGAGGTCAAGTCGTTTGACGACTTCCTCAAGGAACAAAAAACGCGCAGTTCCGACCTCGAGGCGAAATTTGCCGCGGCGCAGGAGGCGCAAAAGAACCGCGCCGAGCTCTTGCAAAAGAAGTTTGATGCTGCCAAGCAGAACAAGGACCTTAAGGATCCTCCGCCGAGCATCAACTGGGATTAACTTGTATTGAATTTATTCCTGGGCTCCGTAAATCACGGGGCCTTCTTCGTCGTCGGAATTGCTTTCGTCGCTGGCAGATTCCGCGGCAGTTTCGGTTGCAGGCTGCGCGACGTTCTGTTCGGCGGGTTCTGCGATAGGCTCTGTAACTGGCGTTGGGGTCTCGGGTGAGGCGGCGCCCTCGGGTGCGGCCACCGATTCTGTTCTAGGGACGGCGGGATTATCGTCCTGCATCAGGTCGGCAAACGGGTTCTCCTGCACTTCGCTCAGGTCTTCGCGGCCCTCGAGCATTGCCTGCAAATCGTCCTCGGTCACGTTCCTGCCGCGGGTGGTCCACAGCACCGCTTCCTTCATCACCGCGGCGATGTCGCCTACGCTGCCCTGCTGGCTGCGGGCAAGCGCTTGGTTGCGAATCTCTTCCACAAGGCCGGGTTTCACGTCGGGGTCTTTGGAGAAGAACACGGTTTCGTTAGCCATTTCTTCGGCGTATTCCGCGTTGTTCTTTTTGCGGTAAATCCAGATAGGTCCAAAGAGCTCGCTCTGGCGGAACACCAGCTCGTCGGTCTTGATCATCTCCAACAGGGCCATGAACGTCACCGCCGCCACGATGGGGTGGGAGTCGTTGTCGAGCAGGTCCTCAAAGAGGGCACGTCCGTTTACGCTCAGGTAGTTGTTGATGGCTTGCTGACGGTCCTGGATGGTTACGTAGTCCAGCTCAATGTGGTGGACCGTTTCCGAAATCTTGGTCTTCAAACTCTTGGTATAGGCGCGGAACAGCTGCCAAATATTGGCGTCGGCGAGGGTGTCGTCCTCGTTCTGCGTTTTTTCGAGGCGCCCGCGGCTGTAGGTGCCAAAGTTCTCGCCTTCCATTTCTTGGAGACCGCTGGCGACCTGCTTGTAGCGCTGGTACTCCAGCATCTCCTTCATCAGCTGTTCGCGGTCGGCGTTGAACTCCTCGACCAGTTCTGGGTCGCGCTCTTCGGCGGGCAAAAGCTCTTGCACCTTGAGTGCCATGAGACGGCTCGCCATGTACAAAAAGTCCCCCGCCTTCGAGAGGTCTGTGTCGCCGATACGGTCCACCCATTTGCAAAAATCGTCGGCGATTTCGGCAATGGGGATTTGGTCCAAAGACATTTCCTTTTTTTGGACCAGGTACAGGAGCAAGTCCATGGGGCCGTTGAACGACCCTATGCGTACTTCGTAGTCCTCTTGCTCTTCGACTTCTTGCATCATGGGATAAATGTAGTAACTAGCAACTGCGCCATAGGCGCAGCTACTCCACCGTCACGCTCTTGGCGAGGTTGCGCGGCTGGTCCACGTCGTTGCCGCGGAGCACGGCAATGTGGTAGGCAAGCAGCTGCAGCGGCACGCAGGTGACAATCGGCATGAGCATCGGGAGCGTCTGCGGCACCTTGATGATGTGGTCGGCAATCTCGTCGAGGGGGTGGCAGTCTTCGGTGGTCACGGCAATCACGCGTCCACCGCGTGCCTTGATTTCGCGGACGTTGCTGATCACCTTGTCAAAGAGGGAGTCCTTCGGGGCGATGACCACCACCGGCATGTTCTCGTCAATGAGGGCAATCGGTCCGTGCTTCATTTCGGCGGCGGGGTAGCCCTCGGCGTGGATGTAGCTGATTTCCTTGAGCTTGAGCGCGCCTTCCATGGCGACCGGGTAGTTGAAGTGGCGGCCCAGGTAAAGGAAGTTGCCCGCCTTGGAGTACTGCTTGGCTATCGCCGCGATGTCGTCGGAGAGTTTCAGGGTCTTCTCGACAAGGGTCGGGAGTTCGAGCATGGCCTTTGCGATGTCGGTGCCGTTCTCGATCGAGAGCCTGCGCTGGCGTCCGAGCAAAAGTGCAATCATGGCGAGCACTGCTACCTGGGAGGTGAACGCCTTGGTGCTCGCAACGCCGATTTCGGGACCGGCGTGTAGGTACACGCCGCCGTCGCTTGTACGGGCGATGGTGGAGCCCACGCCGTTACAAATGGCAAGCGCCGTGGCGCCCTTTTGCTGGGCTTCCCTCAATGCGGCGAGGGTGTCGGCGGTTTCTCCGCTCTGGCTAATGGCGAGCACGAGCGTGCCCGGCTTGATAATGGGGTTCCTGTAGCGGAACTCGGAGGCGTATTCCACTTCAACAGGCACGCCTGCCAAATCCTCGATCATGTATTCGCCGACCATGCCGGCGTAGTAGCTGGTGCCGCAGGCGGTAATGATGATGCGGTTGATGTTCCTCAGTTCCTTGATGTTGGTGTCAAGGCCTGCGAGTTTGGCGTTGCCTTCGGCGGTGAGCAGGCGTCCGCGCATGGTGTTGCGGAGCACTTCGGGCTGCTCGAAAATTTCCTTGAGCATAAAGTGGGCGAACCCGCCCTTGGCGACGGCGTCGGCGTCAAATTCCACGTTCTCGACTTCGCGCTGCACTTCGTTGCTGTTCAGGGTCACAATGTTGTAGTGTCCGTCCTTGATCTCGACAATGTCGTTGTCATCGAGGTAAACCACTTTTTGCGTGTAGTTGATGATGGCAGAGACGTCACTCGCCAAAAAGAATTCGTTGTTGTTGCCGATGCCCAAAATGAGCGGGCTTCCGCGGCGGGCACCAACCAGGGTCCCCGGTTCCTCGCTGCAGATGACGGCGATGCCAAAGGTCCCCTCGACTTTGGAGAGTGCCTTGAGGACGGCAGCCTTGAGGTTGCCGCTGTAGTACTTGGCAATCAGGTGAGCGACGACTTCGGTGTCGGTCTCGGACTTGAACTGGACGCCTTCGCTGATGAGCTTGCTCTTGAGGCTTGCATAGTTCTCGATGATGCCGTTGTGGACAATCGAGATTTTCCCGTCAAAGCTCGTGTGCGGGTGGGCGTTTTCCTCGGTCGGGGCACCATGGGTGGCCCAACGGGTGTGGGCGATGCCAACGGTCCCCTTGAGGGAACGGGCCTTGAGTTTCTGTTCAAGGGCGCTGATTTTTCCCGAGGCTCGGACAACGTCAATTTTCCCGTTTTCGACCAGGGCAACGCCCGAGCTGTCGTAGCCGCGGTACTCCATCTTTTTGAGACCGTTGACAAGCACTGGCAGGGCTTCATTTTGACCGATATAGCCTACGATTCCGCACATATAAATTTCCTTGAAAGAGGAAGTTTTTCCCGTATTCCTTTACGGTACTATGTATTACGCGCAAAATATACGAAAAGATTGTGTAAAAATTAATTTTTTGTGCGATAAATCACACTTGTTTTGCTATTTTAAACATGTCAGTTTAAAAAAAGAGGATTCTTATGAAGACTAAATTGATTGTTGCTGCAAGCGCTATTGCCTTGCTTATGGGTGGTTGTGATCAGCTGTGCCAGGGTACCCAGACCAAAAAGACCTTGGTGACCGAAAAGGACAAGTACAGCTATGCCCTCGGTGCCCATTTTGGTAATCAGGCCCATTTCCAGCTGGTGACCCGTGACTCCATTGATTTGGACATCGACCTCTTCATCCAGGCCTTCAAGGAACGCTACAACGACGATTCCGCTGCTTTCTTGATGAACGATTCCGTCATTTTCCAGACCCTCACGGAACTCTCCCAGAACCGTCAGGCCGAAAAGATGAAGAAGGATAGCCTCGCTGCCGAAGCCAACAAGGCCGCCGGTGAAGCCTTCCTCGCCAGCAACAAGACTGCCGAAGGCGTTGTGACTACCGCCAGTGGTCTTCAGTACAAGGTTATTACCGAAGGTACCGGTGCCGTTCCGGGCGATTCCGACATTGTCAAGGTCAACTACACGGGTACGCTCCTTGACGGTACCAAGTTCGATAGCTCTATCGACCGTGGCCAGCCGCTTGAATTCCCGATCAACGCCGTGATTCCGGGTTGGACCGAAATGCTCAAGCTCATGAAGGTGGGCGGCAAGGTCACCGCTTGGATTCCGAGCGACCTCGCTTACGGTCCGCATGGCCGTGGCCCGCAGATTCCGGGCAACAGCCTCCTCGTGTTCGAGATGGAATTGATTGATACTCACGCTGCCGCCGCTCCGGCCGCCGAACCTGCTAAGGCTGAACCTGCCAAGGCCGAAGCCAAGCCTGCTGCCGAAAAGAAGGCCGCTCCGAAGGCTGCTGCTAAGCCGGCTGCCGAAGCTAAGCCCGCTGCCGCCGCTCCGAAGGCCGAAGCTGCCAAGCCGGCTGCCGCTCCTGCCGCCAAGGCCGAAGCCAAGCCGGCTGCCGAAGCCAAGCCCGCTGCCGCCGCTCCGAAGGCCGAAGCTGCCAAGCCGGCTGCCGCTCCTGCTGCCGCCGCTCCGGCTGCTGCTCCGAAGGCTGAGGCTAAGCCCGCCGCAGCCCCCGCTGCCGCTCCGGCTGCTGCACCGGCTGCCAAGTAATTTCGTGTTGAAATTTCAAAAGGCACCTCTCTCTGTGAGAGGTGTTTTTTATTTTTGTGCTGATTAAAATAATCCGTTTTATTTGAGGTCCCCGTGATTCGTTGCTTGTTTGTTTTGCTCTCCCTGGTGCTATGCCTTGCCGGTTGCCGAGAAGAGGTGCAAATTCAAAGGTTGGCCCAGGAACAATCGGTGTTAACGCGACAGGTGGATTCCCTGAAAGCCGAGATCCAAAAGGGGCAAAATCTTATTAGCAACACCCGCGTCATTAGCGACACCGTTTGCGCTGGCGAAGGACCGTTTCACGTTTTTACCCGTTTAAAACAGCAGGTGAGCGGCGGTGACCCGGCTCTCTTCAAGATTGCCGAAGAGGACCTCGGCAAGGTCTACCTCGCCATGCAAGACAGTGTGGAGTTTAAGCTCCGCGTCGGCGAGACCTTTTACGTGATGGTCGATTCCAACAATCGCGTCCAAAAGTTCCGCTACGCCGTGAACCCGATTACCGTGCACTTGGTGAGCCGCACCGATACGGGGTTCGTCTATTCGCTTGTCGACAAGCCCGTGGTCAAAAAGCACTCCATTTACGAGGGCGTTCTCGAAGAGGGGAGTACCCTGAACGGGATCCTCTTTAAGGTGGGGATACCGGGTCGTATGGTGGGCGTCGTGAGCGGAGTGCTCCAGTGCAAGGTGGCGTTCCCCCTGGCACGTGCCGGCGACCGGTTCCGCATTTTGCTCGAGGATACCTATTACCAGGATTCCATTTGGGTGAGCGGCAAGGTGATTTACGCCGAGTTCGAAGGCCGCATTGTGGGCCATCACGAGGCGTTCCGCTACGAAGACGAAGACCCTCGCAGTTCTTATAACGCCCACTACACCGAAGATGGCGACGCCTTGATTTTTGACGGGCTCCGTTACCCCCTGGAGCACCTCCGCATTACGAGTTCCTTCGGTTCCCGAGTCCACCCCATTACCGGCCAGCGCAAGGTCCATTACGGTATTGACTACGGCGCCCCCACGGGGACGGTGGTGCATGCTGTGGCCGAGGGCAACGTGACGGTTTCGGGTTACGACGAGTTCAGCGGCAACAAGATCGCCATCCGCCATAGGGACAATTCCGAGAGCTGGTACATGCACCTGCAATCGCGCGGTGTGGCCGTGGGCTCCAAGGTCTCGCCGGGCCAGGCGATTGGCCGCGTGGGCTCGACGGGCCGCAGCACCGGTCCGCATCTGCATTTTGGTTTCAAGAATGCGCAGGGCGCCTGGATCAACCCAGCTTCCAAGACGATGATTGCGACTCCCAAGCTGGCGGGTGCCCGCTTGGCTCGCTTGCAGGAGCAGGTAAAGGAAATCCGCAAGCAAATCGACTTGACGCTTGCGGCTCCTGCCGTAAAGGCGAACGACACCACCGATGTGATGGTACGTATGCGCCGTTTGGACTAGCGATAAATTTTATTTGCGGCCAATTTTCCCGAACGGGCGGCTGTTGGACTTTTTGTACATGCCGAGGCTGTTTCGAGTCGGGATGACTGGCTTGACCGGCGCCTTTTTCGATAAGACCATGTATTTGTTCTGCACCACGGAGGCGTAGCCTGCCGTGCGCTCGCGCTTGCCTTCCTTGGCTATGGCGAGAGCAGAGTCCATCATGGCCGTGGAGATGCTCTCGTCGACATCGGGGAGGATGCCGTACATGTGGTAGGTTTGGTGGTTGCGGTCAAAGACCATGGCGTTTGTGAAAATGATGGCGCCTTTTTGGTAGGAGGGAAGCATGCTGTAGCCAACGCCCTTGCCGTAGGTCAGTTTGCCGACCACCGGGGACTTTTTATTGGTGACTACGCCTAGGATGTTGTATTCGGCGCAGCTCGCGGAGTTCTCGTCGGCGAGGAATACAATGTAACGGTCCTTGGCAATGCCGTCTTCGGTAACGAAAATCGTGTCAATGGCGATGATGGGGTCGCCAGTGATGGTGTCTGGGGTGGCGTGGTATTCAAAGCTGATGATGTCGTCTTTTTTCAGGACTTCTGCGGCGATGGCTTGGCACTGGTTGCCGTCGCCACCGGGGTTCCCGCGCAGGTCGATGATGGTCGCCTTGGTGTTTTGCGTCGCTTCCAGGGCTTCCAAAAATTCACCATAGGTACCGCTGTCGCTGGGGGTGTTCTCGTTGGCGTATTCCAGAATGCGGATGACCGCAACGGAATCGATAATCTTGTAGGTCACGGACGGTTGTAGGTACGGGGTGATGGTCACTTCCAGGATCATCTCCGTGCGCTCGCCGTTTACGTTGCGGGCGATGTTCACCGCCTTCTTGTTCCCGGCAAAACCTTGGGAAATGAGTTTGAACAGTTCCTCGGAATCCACGATGGTTGCGTCTATAGAAAGGATGGTGTCGCCAACCTGGATCCCCGCCGTGGCTGCCGGAGAATTGTGGTAAACCTGCATTACAACAACAGAGGACTTTTCGCCGTTGTTGATAGTGTGGACGTTTACGCCGACGTCGAACGAGGAGTCCCTGGATTCAAAGTCTTCCAAAAAGTCGTCGAAACTCATTTGGGAAGGGTCTATGTAGGCGGTGTATTCGTCGCGCAGCGTGGCGAACATAAAATAGATGTCCTTGATGGAGTTGGAGATATTTATGTCGGCGCGGATGGCGGTTTCTCCAAAGCCAATGTAGTCTGTGCGTTCGCGCAGCTGTTTGTACCATGTGGTTCCATTGGGTTTCAAGGAGTCGCTGTGGGCGAACAGGTAATAATAGCCCAGGACCTCGTAGGCGTATTCGAATTCTTTTTCGTCTTCGCTAAGGTTGTTCCAAATATAGTCGTATTCTTCTTGGGATTGCGCATCGCCTATTGCCGCCAGGCCTTTGCCATTGTATTCAATTTCGTCGTCCGCATTATCTACGGTGCAGGCGCATGTCAGGAGGGCCAAAAACAGCAGGGAGCCTAGTAAAAGAGAATGTTTTTTCATGAGAAATTCCTTGTGCTACAAAGTCAATATAATTATTCAAGTTCGTTTTGTTGGAGGATGGCTCCGCCAACGTTTGGATTTCTCTCGATAATCGAGAAAGGCGACAAGTCCTCGGGCGTTTTTCCTGGTTTGGCAAGAGCCCCCGATTTGGATTTGACAAAATCGGAAACGCATAATACCATGTCCCCGTCGCATTCGTAGTCGGGGACGATACCCTTTTTGTGGTAGGAATTGCCCTTGGGTGTCTTGAATTCCAGGTTGGTGATGATGGCGAGTCCGCCGGCTATTGTTTTCCAGTTGGTCTGGCCGATTCCCTTGCCAAAAGTGGTCTTGCCCAGGATGGGCGTGTCGGTGAGCTCCGAAACCGAGGCGGCGAAAATTTCGGCACAGCTCGCGCTGCCGCCGCTGGCGAGAATCACGAACTTGCCTTTTTCGCCGGGATCCCCTTTGACCGCTTCCATGGAGAGTTTTTTGTAGGCGTTTTTGCCATCGGGGGCAAAAGTGCGCCACTCGCGTGTCGATAGCGTCCCTTGGCTTACGAACATGTCGGCGGCGCGCACGCATTGCGAAACGTGCCCGCCGGGGTTTTTGCTGATGTTGATGACGCGCGTTGACTTTTCGTTTTGGGTGGAGTCCAGGTAAGCTTTGAGCTCCCCGACGGTTCCGCTGTCTTTGTCGGCGGTATTGAGCTTGAATTCGGTGATGGTCACAAAGATGACGCTGTTGAGGGTGTCCACAAAAACGGTCGGTGCGTACACCGTCTCTTTCGTTAGGTTGTATGTAGTCTCGGTGGAATCCCGGTAAATGACCAGCTCCACCTGGGCGCTGGTGTCGAGAATGGCGTTGTAGGTTGCAAAGGCGTCGTCCCCGGTCAGCTCGACCCCGTTGACGGACCTGATGTTGCCGTAGCGGGGGATGCCCGCCCTGCCGGCAGGGCCGTCGGGGTAGACCCGGTAGGTGAAGATCGGGTACAGCGAGTTGGCGAGGAGCATGTACTCCATGCCCACGTCCCCTTCCACGATGCTCGTGTTGATGCTGATGGAAACCGCTTCGCTTTTGCTGGGCGGCACGTAGCGCGTGTAGGGGTCTTTAAGCGCTTCGTACAGGGTCTGCACGGAGTCGCCCTCGGGGTCCAGGTTTGGGAGTTCGTCTTCAAAGAGGTAGGTGCGCTGGAGCAACCAGTAATTGTATTCGAATTCCGTCGGCGTGGGAGTGCTCTCTACCGGCTGCAAAAAATCGCTGCACGCTGCAAAAAAAATGAGAGCGGGGAGAAGAATAGTTCGGAGTTCAGATTTCAACATCCTAACCTGCAATTCTAGTAACTCAGAACTAGTAACTGTCAACTTCGCCGAAGGGGATGCCTACTGGTCGATGCTCAAGTTCTTTTTGTCGAGGAGGACGCGCGGCACGCCGGCGTCCATCGGGTTCTCGATGATGGAAATGGTCTTGAGGCTTTCGCATTCGGCGAGGCTCTCGGGGAGGGTCGCGAGCTGGTTCGCGTCGAGCACGAGTTCGCGGAGCTTGCCGAGCTTGCCGAATTCCGCGGGGATGGCGCTCAGCTGGTTGCCCGAAATCATCAGGATTTCGAGGTTCGCGAGGTGACCGAGGGCGCTCGGGATGCTCGTGAGCTCGTTGTTGTCGAGGTAGAGCTTCACCAGGCTTTCCATGTCGCCGATGGAGGCGGGAATGTCGGTAAGCATGTTGTCGTGCAGGGAGAGCTTCACCACCTTCTTCCAGTTGCCGATTTCGGCGGGCAGGTCGAGGAGCTGGTTTTTAGCGATGTTCACGGTACGGAGATTTACGAGCTTGCCGACAGTGGCCGGCAGTTCGGAAAGGCTGTTGTAACCCAGGTACAGGTGCTCGAGCTTCGTGAGGTTGCCGATGGAGTCGGGGAGTTCCATGAGGTCGTTCTCGCTCACCGAGAGGCTCTTGAGGTTCTTGAGCTGGCCCAGTTCGTCCGGGAGTTCCACGAGCTTGTTGCGGTCGAGGTTGAGTTCTTCGAGGGAATCGATTTCGAACACCTCCGGCGGCACGATGCGGAGCTCTTGCTGGGACAGGTCCAGCGAAGTGGCCTTCTCGGCCTTGGCTTTTGCAATAACATCCATCAGATTCATAGGGCGTCTCCTCGGGTTCTTACTTCATAAATCATAACATTTTAAATCATAGCATTTTTAACGTGGCTCGTATGGGGTGGAACAAAAAAAACAGCTATTTGTTCTCTAGGCACCCCATTGACAAAACGGTTCGGATTTGGTTGTACTGCAAATATGATTTTTTTTGAATTCTTATTTAAAATTGCCTAATTCTGCATAAATCAGCAATATTTGTATTGTAATATTGTTTGCTTTCCGTAGAAAAAAGAGGTAGTTTATAGGCATGAAACAGATTACAGAATACACGGATTACCGTCATTACATATTGGACTATTACACCGAGCGCAAAATGAAGGGTGCGTTCACGTGGAGGGAGTTTGCCCGTAATGCGGGCTTCTCTTCGCCGGTGTACTTGAAGCAGGTGAGTGACGGCCAGTTCAACTTGAGCGCGGAGGCGGTCGAGCGCGTGGCCGCCGCCATGGGCCTCTCTGGGCTCGAGCTGCTCTATTTTCGCGCCATGGTCAAGTTCAACCACGCGCCCGATGACCGCAACAAAAAGCGGTATTTCGAGGAGATGCTCTCGATTGCGGGCGATGGCAAGGTGAAGGTTTTGGAGGGAGACGCCTTCAAGTTCTTTAGCAGCTGGAAAAACCAGGTGATCAGGGAACTGGCTTACGCCATGCCAGGCGCGAAGCCCCTGGAACTCGCCCATGCTTGTCGACCCAAGATTACGGCAGCCGAAGTTTCCGAAACACTGAAGTTCCTTACCCAGGTGGGGTTACTGCGCAAGGACGAAAACGGAAACTACAGCGTGGTCGACAAGGCCGTGACGACGGGACCCATGGAGGTCACGCCCGTCGCGGTTCGCGGCCTTCATCGCGAAATGGGCGAGTTCGCGCTCGAGGCCATCGAGGGGGTCCCCCTTTCGGAACGTCATTTTTCGGGCCTTACGCTGGGCGTTACCCAGGAGGCCTACCAGAAGATTGTAGAAGAAATTGCCGCCTTCCGCAAAAGGGTGGTGGCCATCGCCACCGCCCAGAGCGAGACGGATCAAGTGTACCGCTTGAACTTGCAGTTCTTCCCCATGACAAAAATCACAAAGAAAAATTCAAAACAATAGGCTAGGAGCAGTATCATGAAAAAGTTTAGCATTTATACAACGGCAGCGCTCATGGCGCTTGCGTCAAATTTCGCAGGCTGTTCCTCGGACGGTGACGGTTCCGTTGCCGGCAACAGTTCCGAAGAAACGGGAATCATCGCCTTGGAAAATATTTCCATTGCAGGCGTGGCCCGTGTTGGCTTGATCTTGGAAGATGACCAAGAATCTGATTCTGTACAGCGGGAAGAACCGTTGATTACGATATTCAATAATTTTGACAAGGGTTCGGTGGTGACCCTCCATGAACTGGATTGCAAAACGTTCGACGAAACTGGACGAGATTATGTGGGTAATGTCTATGACGACGAAGGCGCCTACAAGGTCGATAGTATTACGATTACGTGCCCGTATGTTTTGGTTGAGGTTTCTGGAAAACTCAATAAAGGCTATTACGATGATGGTCGCACGGCTTCTCTCCGGGCCTTGGTGGACTTACAAACTTCTAAGGAGGTGAATGTCAACGTATTGACTGGCCTTGCTGTTGAGGGTATTTTGAAAAATGTCAAGGCGGGTTCTAGTTTCGCCAACGCAAAAAAGAATGCGGAACAGGCCGTGCTCAAAACCTTTGGAATCTACGATGGCCTTGCGAGTTTTGATTCCATGGACATTTCGGGTAATACTAGGTCGGACGGCGCCTTGTATGCCGTAAGTTACCTGCTGCGGAACTTCTTGTATTATACGCAGAATGTGGTGTACTTGTCCCAAAACATTGCTAGCGGGGAGGAATGGCTAGATGATTCGCGCATGTTGCAATTTGACCTGCAGGGCGGTACTTACAACAAGTCGACCATAGGTAAGGGAGATTTGGCTGACATGGCGATTCGGGCTCGAATGTACAGGTGGCCGAACGAATGGGTGGCAAAGTACTTGCAGAACTATGTTTTGGTGGGATTTGATTTGGATCGGTGTCAGGAATCCAACCAAGGTACTGAAGTCGCCTTGAAGGAATATTACGTGGCCCGCTGTGACTCGGGACTATGGCTCGTGAAGGCGAATTACAGCAACTATGACTTTGGTTTGAGCTACACTACAGGTACCATGGTGGATTCGAGAGACTCTCACGAATACAAGACGGTCACCTATGATGTGGGCGGAGTTGTACAAACCTGGATGGCAGAAAATCTGAATTATGCCGGTGTTGATAGTTTGCTGTGCCCCGGTGGAGAGAACGCTAATTGCGATACCTATGGGCCTCTTTACCCGTTGAATGTGGCTATGGGAATCTCCAATACGCAGAAGTTCCCGTTGGGTATTATAAGGTTCGGCTCTATGGAAAACTGCCTTGATGAGATGAAGGATGGTGCAGATTCCAGCGAATGGCGCGCCCATTGTGAGAAATATTTCGATGGAACGTATCTGGTTGTTGGCGGAACCTATAATAGGGGCGAGTACGCTTATGGAAATCTCAATCGTTGCGTGACCGATATGGAAGACAGTGTTTCAACCGAGGATGCAGAGGATTACTGCGGTGTTTTGTTTGGCGAATTACGAGATTTCGGATGGTTTAAGGCTGAGGAAGGAGGCTACGCCATGTTTTATGCCGCCGACGAGGATAGCGTTTACCACCTGCAGCCCCAGGGCATTTGCCCTGAAGGTTGGAGACTCCCGACGGATCAGGATTTCAAAGCTCTTGAAAAGTGGGTTGGGAAAAGCCGATTTGGCGTGGTCATGAAATCGACGACATGGCCCGAAGCATGGGTAGGAGGGCGCCTTATGTTGGAAGGGGCCGATGCCGTTGGGTTCAATGCGCTTCCGGCGGGCTATGCCGGGGAGGACATTTGTCAGTTTGAAGAATGTAATTTAGGTAAGGGGGCGACTTTTGCTCTTCAGGGAGGCTCATTCTATGTAATTAGCTCTGATTATGCGGCAGGATACGCGCGTATAGGCAACATTGCAGTTTCCGTCCGCTGCATCAAGGATTCTGCCGAAGCTCGCGAATAAAGCCCCAAAAAGAGCGCCATACGCCGATTGCCCAAAATGTACGGATGAGCCCTTGTGTAAACAAGCCCGTCATCCGTACAGGAGGGCTTTTTTTATAAAATTTACACAGATGTGCACTAAAATGTCCATGTAAATAATAGTTTTTACAAAAGATTTGTGATTTTTGTTCCAAAAATGGTGTTTTGAAGCTATTTTTAGGTAGCGAAATACGGCATAGACATACCTATATATAACAAAAATATATGATATGTCTTCAGTCTATAAATTGAGGAAAAAATGGAACTAACAAAATCGCAGGAACGCCGCTTAGCATTTGTCGCTAGCCTCTTGAGTTTGAACCCTAACGACCCGAACGATCGAATAAAGGCTCTCCGGCACCTGAACCTAGACGAAAACGGATGTTTTCACGGATTCCAGTACTCCCAGGGCTTTATGGAATTCTTCATCTTCCTCGATGAAGACACTCCGCTCGAAAAAGTGGTTGCCCACCTGAATGCCGACCTCAAAATGCTTCAAATCGCCGTTTTCCGTACGAGCGACCCCACGAACCCGTTCTTCCTTTCGCTTCGCGAAGAAGCCGACCCGTGGGCCGTCAACAAGATTGACGACGACGAGGATGAAGACGAAGACGCGCCGGCCAGCCGTCCATACATGGAAACGCTGCAGATCACGGTCTTGCGCACCCGCAGCAGCCGCGACGTTACCGACAGCGAATTGGAACGCACCCTCAAGGACATGCGCCGCAAGCTGAACATTTGGAAGAACGACGTCAAGGCGAAACTCGAAATCATCGCCGAACACGACGACCTCACCAAGGACTTGCGCTCTGCCGACGACAAGCTCGAAATCGTCATGCAGTCCGAACCTTTGCACCTCACCAGCGATCACGGCGAACTCTTCCTCGGTTTCTGCCCGATCCGCACGATTTTCGATTACCACGTAGCACTCGGCAAGCGCCTCAAGACAAAGCACAACATGGCCATTGTCAGTAGCAACATCCGTACTTACCTCGGCAACCTCACTCACACGAACGCCGCCCTCATCGACGCTTTCCAGACCATGGAACGTAATGACGACGAGAACGTGAACATCGACGACTTCCCGTTCTTGCACAACGGCATGACCCTTACGGGTGATGACCTGCGCGCCAAGGAACGTGACGGCAAGAAGGTTCTTGTGATTGAACGTCCCAAGATTATTAACGGTGCTCAGTCCCTCTTTACGTACGAGCAGTACGCCAAAAAGAGCAAGAAGCCCGTGAACCCGCAGGTCCTTGTGAAGGTGGTGGTTCCCTACCCGGGAGCAGACAACTTCCTGAACCAAGTGACCATGGCGAACAACCGCCAGAACCCGGTGTTCAGCTACCACCTGCGTGCCGCCGACGACCTGCAGTTCTTTATTTGGCAGCGTTACCAGGAAGAAGGCTTCACCTACGTTTACAAGGACGGCGTGCGCCTCAAAGCCCGTACCCGTAAGCTCGAAGTGCGTATGCGCCCCGAACTGGCAAAGACCTTGTTCATGATGGACGGCAAGCTTAGCGAATGCCGCAGCAGCGATTGCATCTTTGATAAGGAAACACTCTACCAGCGTTGCTTTGGCGCGTTTGTGCGTGTCGCCCCCGATAAAGAAAAGGACTTTGTCCGCAAGACCATCGCCTTCACCAAGGCTTGGCAGCTCTTGAGCCGCCTCCCGATCAAGATCCGCAAGGTGACTCCGGGCAAGGGCGTCTCCATCGAGGCGAACGACGACAACCCGCTGACCAAGATTACCTTCAATGGCCGTTTGGAAGACAAGTTCATCTTCCGCAGCGCAGTCAAGGACCTGGTGGTCGCCTTGGCACTCCGCCACTGGCTTGTGTTTGGCGATCCGATCCAGGACTTTGAATGGCTTGTCGAAAACGAACTCAACTTCAACGACTCCATCCTCAGGTACGCTTCGAAGATTTACACCGAAGACCTCAAGGGTATTCTCATTAGCGAGTTCAAGGACAATCCGGCTTACTACGACACCATCACGACTATCGACAAGGATAGCGGTGAATCGGTGGAACGCCGCCTGTGGAAGGGCTTTGCGAACACCGCGACCTACGACAAGATGCTGGAACTTCTCATTAAGAAGAACTCGTCTTGGCGCCAGTGCCTGGGTGGTATCGAAGCGTTTATCTAACCGCTCGGTAGTCAATGCTTACAAATTTGCCCTCGGTTTAGAACCGGGGGCATTTTTTAACTCTTTTTTTGCTAATTTTCCCGAAAATCTCATTTTCTACTGAATTTGGCGATGTCAAATTCTGTATTTTGTGATGGTTGAATTTGAATAGGTTCTTACATAGGACCCGTGTGGGTTTATTTGCTTTTTGTGCGCTGCTTCTGGGCGCAAGTAGTTTGGCTTTTGGCCAGACCGATACCACGTCGGTACCCTCCGCAGAACCAGCCGACCCGGCCGAAACAGAATGGCAGCCCACGTACCAGTACATGCCTTTGCCTCCCTCGGCGACGCCGCTCAACAGCATGCTCCCATTTGGCGGCATCGGTTCTTCGCCGCGGTTGATGAAGACCACCAAGGGTCAGGTCTTTAGTCACGACATCAACATCGCGACGCGTGAACTCGATGTGAGCGAGAAGCGCGTGAATGGCGTCTCCCGCGACACGACTACATTGTGGACGGCGCACTACCCCGAACTTACGGACTACGTCTCGGACATGTACGACGTGGGCCGTAAGAACCTTTGGCTGAATGGCCTTGTGGGGCAGAGGGACGAAGGTTACGAGGCGCCCGAGACCGGTTCCATGTTCGACATCACGATCCCGGTGTCGATGCCCGCTTGGATGAAGGACTTTGGCCTCGACAAGCCGAAGCTTATGCTGCAGGGAACCATGGACATTCGCCTGAAGGGCTATGGCGAGAAGGACGATGCCGAAGGCAGTACCAAGACGAGCCTGTGGCCATCGCCCACGCTTACGTACGACCCGAGCTTTATGGTGAAGGGTAAAATCGGCCCCTACATCACGGTGGAGATCAACAACGTGGAGAGCGGGCTTGGTGTGCAGAACCAGGTGCGCGTGGTGTACGAGGAATCGTACAAGGATGAATTTGAAGACTACATATTGCAACGCGTGGAAGCCGGTACCACGTCCCTCTCCTTGACGGGTACGGCGCTCACGGGTTACTCCGAAAACCACCAGGGCTTGTTCGGCATCAAGGCCGACTGGAAGCTGGGCGACTGGCGCCTCACGACTATCGCCTCCCAGGATGGCGGAAGCCAGGAGGAGTACACCATCAACGCGAGCGAGACGACTACCGAGTTCCAGATCTTGGACAAGCAGTTCATTGCCTACCGCTACTACTTCTTGAATCACGAGGCGAGGGACAACTACATCAATGCGGCCATTGCCGGCAGGACCACATCGAGTTTCCCGGCGACGAACCTCAAGCTGTACAAGAGGAGCGGCCTGAACGCCTCGAACGACGTGCTCGACAACATCACGGTGGTGTACAAGGCGCCGAACGGCAAGACGGTTGAAAAGCTGGTGGAACGCATGGTGGAGATTCCCCAAAGCGATTACACCTACGATCCCAAGACGGGCATCCTCAAGATTAACGGCGTGAACCGCAACACCTTGTTGGCGGCGAGCTGGAGCAACGACGGCACGGGACGTACGGGGACCACGGTTCGCGACGGCGCCCGCGTGGTGCTGGTCCAGTGGGACGCGACGCTCTCGGAACTGACGGACATCGACAAGTTGATGCTCCGCAATGTTTACTCGGTGGGCATTACCGAAGCGAGCAGCAGCGGCTTTATTTTGCGCATGAAAAACAAGTCGGGCATGACAGGAACCTACCTCAAGACGCTCGGCCTCGCGGACACTACCACAGGCAGTCCGTTAGTGAACGACGCCACGATTTTCAAGAAGGATGCTTCGGGTAACTTTACGGGCGAAATGTGGCTGCCCTGTAAGCCGCTCTCGGAATATACGGGGAGCCGCACTACGGAGCGCGCCCGTGAGAACTGCTTGGAACCGCTTCGCTTGCTGGACTCCACGGGGGCGACGGCGCAACTCTATACGCTCCCTGTCTATAACTTGAACCGCTACACGAGTCGCTTCTACTTTGAGTCGGTGGGCAAGCGCCGCAACTCCACCATCAGCGTGCGCGACCCGAACTCCAGTTACTCGGTGAGCGCGGGCTCCTGTATGGATATTTCGCCGGGAACCGAAAAGCTGACCGCCGGTTCCACGACGCTCACTCGCGGCGTGGACTACGAAGTCAACTACGAACTTGGCCAGATTGAACTTTTGAGCGAGCGCGCCCTTGACCCGAACAAGGAAATCAAGGTCACGTTTGAGTGCGAACCGCTGTTCGAAATCGACAACAAACTTTTGCTGGGCGCCCGTGCCGAGCTCCCGTTGGAACGCTACGGCTTTGGCGAAGGCTCCCTTTTTGGCGTGACCGCCTTGTACAAGAGCCAGAGCACCACGGCCGAGACCCCGACTTTGGGCAACGAACCGTTCAACAGCTTCCTTTGGGGCATGAACCTCCGTTTGCAAGATACGGTGCAGGCGTTGACCGACCTGGTGAACAAGATCCCGTTCATCAACACCTCTGCTGTTTCGAGCTGGCTCTTTGAAGCGGAATTTGCCGCAAGCCGCCACAACGCCAACACGAGCGACGATGCCGAGGCGTTGGTCGAAGACTTCGAGTCGACCGTCAACGGCCTGGTGTTCCCGCTCTCAAGGCTTTCTTGGTACCAGGCTTCGCCTCCGGGTGGCGTGAAGGACAATGTGTCCACTTACATACCGAGCCTCGATTTCCGTCACAGGGGTGAATTCATTTGGCACAGCAACTCGACGGAACTCTATAAGTACATTTACCCCAATGTGGGCAACTCCGATGTGGACAACCAGCACCTCACCGTTTTAAAGATGACGCTCCGTGCCAACGACAACCTGGCGGGCAATTCTTGGGGCGGCGTGATGCGCCCCAACAGTAGCTATTACCAGGACTTGAGCGAGAGCAAGTACATTGAAGTGGTGGCGCGCGGCAACGTGGGTTCCATTTACCTCGACTTGGGTTTGGTGAGCGAAGATATTTCGATTAACGGTGAAGAGCCGAACGGCATCTACGACGGTGAAAACGATTTGGGGTCCACAACAGCCCTGCACGACAAGGGTATTGACGGACTCTCGGGCTCTGACGAATACCGCGTGGTTTGGGACTGCCGTACCTCGGACTGTATTTCGACGACTTACAACACGCTGAATGCTGACGCTTCGACGACCGACATCGCCCGCGATAACTACGACGATGACTTGGAGGACGAAAGTGACCCGCCGGTCAACATCAACGGTACCGAAAACAACTCGGGTGAACGCGCCTACGATACCGAAGACATCAACAAGAACGGATCCCTGGATACCGACATCAGCTTTGTGCGTTACCGCATTGACCTCTCTGATACGGACCCCGCCAACTTCGAGGAACTCAAGAACGGCTGGCGCAAGTGGCGCATCCCCATGAACCAGTACGATACGATTGTTTCGCCTACGGGGAACGACTACAAGACGATTCTCTCCGAAGCGCTGTTCACGCGTTTGTGGGTGGGCAAGTTGAACCCGGGCGTCTCCGAGGCCAAGGTCCAGATTGTGAGCTTGAGCGTTGTGGGCAACGCGTGGGAAGAGTCTACGGTCGCCGACCTGTACAAGACCAGCACTAACGAGAATTCGCAGATTGTGGAAGTCAACGGAGTGGAGACCGAGATCAAGGAGTCGGTGGCAACCCGCGATACGAGCTTCATCAAGGTGACGACCATCAACAACCGCGAAAATTCCAACAAGTACTTTAAGTCCCCCAACACCAAGACGGAACGCGATACCGATTCCAACGCCCCGCTCAAGGAGACTGCCCTGGTGCTCGACTACCAGAACATGTCTCCTGGTCAAGAAGTGGGCGTGACCCGTATCTTTGAAACCGACAAGAAGGATTTTTCGGCGTACAAGTCCTTGAAACTCGAAATCCATTACCAGACCGACGCGACGACGGTCCCGGTGCGATTCGCCATGCAGTTTGGCGAGGGCTCGCTCGAAGGCTCTTCCGATTACTACGAATGGAGCTTCCGTCCGGTGAACTACGTCTGCGCCTCTTCGCAGCGCGCCCAGGACTGCCACGAACAGAACTGGATCGACAACGCCTTTGCCATGGACATCGAGGACTTCTCCGATTTGAAGCTCGGACGCCACCCGCCCTTTACCGAGGCGACCATCAAGGACTTGGGAGGCGATAGGGAAGAACAGCTCAAGCTGGTGGGTAACCCCTCCATCACGAGCGTGGACTGGATTCGCTTTGTGATTATCGCCGATTCGTCGGCGAGCCCGGACGACTTGAAGGGAACGTTCTGGATTGATGACCTGCGCCTGGGCGACATGGATACCGAGTGGGGCTATGCGGCACGTACCGGCGCCCAGGTGAACTTCGCCGACTTTATTTCACTCTCGGGTGCGGTGCGCTACCAGGATGGTAATTTTGCGACGCTCTCCTCGACGGGCGGCTCTCCCAAGCCCAAGCTCTCTGAAGCGGCTTCGCAGCTGGATGTGGCTGCCGACATTAACGTGAGCCTGAACAAGTTCCTGAACGACAGCATGGGATTCCACATCCCCATGAACCTGGGTTACAACAGCACCACGGACCGTCCGTACATGAAGCCGAACGACGACATGATCCTCAAGCGCAGTAGCTTCTCGGACCTCACAGGCGACATGTTCCAGAACGAGCTCTCGGTGACCAATCCCAGGGAAGAACAGAGACTGCGTGACGAGGGCGAGTCAAAGGGCTACGAGACCTATGTGCGCACCAAGACGTTTGGCATTAGCTACAGCAAGGATTACGTTGCTGCCGATACCAAGCTGGGCGAGGTGCTTTCGCAGGCCCTCTTGGAACGCCCTGCGATTAGCTACTCGTATAGCGAATCCGAAGGGCGTGGCGCCACCAGCGCCGACTCCACGTACTCTTACCACACCACGTTGGAGTACAAGCTGGGAACCTTCTCCATGTTCAAGTTCAAACCTTTTGACGCCCTCTCCAAATCGGAGAATTCGTTTGTGAAGGCGTTTGCCAAAACAGAGTTTGAACCGTGGCCGCAGACCTTTGACCTCACGCTGTTCGACTTCACCTACGTGCGCCATGTGGACCAGGACCGTGACCCGGACTTTGTGGAGCCGCAGGTCGACAAGGTGGTGACCTACACTGCCGATTTGAACCACAAGTTGAACATGCGTTGGAACATCCTTTCGTTCCTTTCTACGTCTTACTCGTTGAGTATTCGCCGCGACATGTACGGTGGCGGCGACCGCGAGGCGTTTGTGAAGGAGAACTTCTTTAGCCCTGACGATGGTGGCCTCTTTGCCAGCGACTATATTTTTGACTATGACCACACCGATCGCAAGGTCTACGTTTCTAGCGACAGCTTGGTGATCATCCCGTACGACACCATCCCGAAGGTGAATGAGGACGGTGCTGAACTCGCCATTGACATGCAGAACCCGGATTCTTACACCATTCTTTACGATAGCACCCGGTTCTACAAGGTCGATAGCGTGGGCCGTCGTGAATACGGACGTTCCTACGGTATTTTGCGCAACGAACGTTCCCGCAGTCAGCAATTCAAGATTGGTTTTAACCCGCGCCTGATTCCGTTCTTGCCGTTCAACACGACGTTCTCTTCGGACTTCACTCAGCAAAAGACAATCCCCGACGACTTTGACCTTTACGACCATACGGGCATCGAGAAGAACTTCTGGACTATTTCACAGACCAACCGCTTTGAGTTCAGCCCGACGTTCAAGATTCTGGACCTTGCCAATTCGTTTGGCAAGGAGAATGCGATTGCCAAGGCGCTGGATAAAATCAAGTGGCGTGAAATCCGCTTTAACTGGACCACCAGCACCAACACCATAGGCGAGAACTTTACGCTGGCGCAGCTGTACGAAGAACAGAACGTGACGCCGCTGCAATACTACTTGTACGGCCTGGGCTTGGGCAACGGCTACCGCAACCGCGGCTTCTATAACATTGTTACGGGCGACATGGGCCTTGACCACCGCGACGATTACCGCGACTTTGCCGAGTACAGGAACCGCCATGTGGATACGCTGGTGTACCAGGGCAACTTCCGCCATACCGTGGCGCGTCAGTTCCAGGTGGGGACGGGTGTCACGCTCCCGATTTGGGACATTGGCGTGACGGGCGATTTACAGTGGCGCGAGGAATTCTCGCAGGCCCGCGAGTACCCGCTATACCTCGATACGACTACCGTGTGGCCCAAGATTGGCATTGGCATTAACGTGCCCAACTTCTCGCAACGTATTTCGTTCCTCAATGGCTTCCGCAGCGTGAGCGCCGCGCATCACTTTGACTACACCAGGACTACTACGGTGCGCCCGTTCCAGAGCGCCGAAGATTCTTGGAGCGACCAGCTTAACTTCAACCCGCTTATCCGTGTGACGTTCTTGACGCAAAAGAACATGCGTATCGAGAACAGCGTCCGCATGAAGATCGAATCGACCGATCGCAGACCCAAGGAAGAAGTCATTGGCATTACCAGCTGGCCCGATTCCACCGGCAACGGCCTCGATACCTCTGACTACTTCTGGGATACGCCGTGGATTCATACCTCGCTCTACAACGACTTTGCCTTCAACATTGGCGACGACTTTAGCATTTCGTACCCGCTCAAGCTCAAGAAGGGCTTCAACTTCTTCAAATGGTACTTCAAGTTCGAAAACGATATTGACCTCAAGCTGACTGCGGGCTACGACTACAACAAGACTATCCGCAAGGAATATGACCCCGATCCGGGTTACACCATGTGGAACAAAGAAAGCGGTACTGACGGTGTGTTCCGTGATTTCAGATCGACGGGCTATAACTACGTCGCGTATAATCCAGAACTCACGCTCACCGACCGCACGGTGCCCTCGCGTACGCACGAGTGGTTCATTAGGCCGAGTGCCGCCTACATGTTCAACAGGATTGCCTCGATGAGCAGCTACATTGAGTACCGTCAGATCCACGAAAAACTGGACGACGAGACGCCGCACTTGCGGCAGATTCTGCAGTTCGAGATTGCGTTGATGCTTCGCTTCAACTAACCGAGTCTTCCCCCGGGCGCCGACCTCGCGCTACTTCACGATTCCGACTTCGGAGAGTTTCACAAAGCCCTTGACTTTTTCGCCTAGGCGGATTTCGGCAAAGTTGCCTTGGATGCCGAGGACTTCGAAACTCGTGCCTTCGGAGAGCGTGTTGAGCGTTTGGGACTTGTCGCTCGGGGCGCTGGTCACGTCGGCGTCTTTGGCGGTGACAACGCCTGTGATGTCGGTCTCCAGCACAATCACCTTGTAGGCGGCGCTGGCTCCAACGACGCAGAATACAATCGAGAGCGCAAAAACGACTCCCGTGCAAATGTTCTTGTTGCGCTCTCCTGCCACCAGGCGGCGGGCGATGAACACGAACGCGATAATCCAAAAGATAACGAGCAGCACAAAAAGCTGGGCCTTGAGCGAAAGCGCGTGATGGACATTAAAGAGCGTCGCGAGGATGGGGTTCTCTTCTTCGTCTTCGTCCACCTTGTCTTTGGTCATGGCCTGGGCATATTTGAGGTTGTGCTGTATGTCGTCGTCATTGGCGCGCAGGCGCAAAGCCTGCTTGTAATAGAAGATGGAAAAGCCCAGGTTCCCGTTGCGGAAATAGGCGTTGCCCAAGTTGTAGTAAAGGTCGGCATCGGCCATGCCGTTGTCAACGCAGGTGCGCCATTCGTCAATGGCGCGTTCAAAGTCGCTCTCGTTGTAGGCCTTGGTGCCCGCTTCGATCCCGGGGCAGGAGCTTGCGGCAAAGGCGCTTGTGGCCAAGGCGAGTGCAGTCAAAAAAATCAACGTTATTTTATTCATCATATTCGCCTATTTTAAAATGTTCAGCCCTTCGCAGAGTTTTTCGACGTCCTTGAGCATTTGCGCCTGTTCGTCGGCGCTCGCCGTTACCGGGGCGAATCGCACAAAGGAGCATTTTTCGAGCCAGCTGTCTATGGCCGTGACGGTCTCCGCCTTCACGCCGAGCTTTTCGAGTTCCTCCTTCATTTGCGGGCGGGTCATGCCCTTGAATTCCTGGTTCGTGAGGTTGCTCAGGTAATCGATGAGCCCGTTCTCGAGGGCGGCAAAAAATGCCTTGCCGTCGCCCTTTTGCAATGCCGCGCGGGCGTGCGCGAACTTTTCTTTGAGCATCTTGTTCGCTTTGCCCTTGCGCACGAGGGCGGCGTCGCTGTTGTGCTTGCGGCGGCGCGTGATGAGGAACGATACAATAAAGTAGAACGGGATGGCGGCGGCAAAGGCAACCCAGAAGGTGATGTTCCTGTGCGGGGAGCCCGACTCGGCCTTGCCCGTGACTTGGTGAATGAAGCGGATGTCGGAACCCAGCGATTCGATTTCTTGCTTTTGCACGGCGGCGGGGCCAACTGCGGCGGCGGGGGATTGGAACATGGCCTCGGCGACGGCTTCACCCTTTTCGACTTCGATGGTCCAGGGGCCCGCGACGGTGGACTCGTACTTCTTTTTAGAAGGGTTGAACCAGGAGTAGCTTATGGCGGGGATTTCGAATGTACCCTTCTTTTTGGGGTAGAGGAACACCTTGATCTCTTTGGTCGTAATGACCTTGTTCCCGGCAATTTTTTTTGAGATGTTGTTCTCGGGCGGCACCGAGCGGAAGTCGCCAAAGTCGGGAAGCTTGGGGTCGGTGATGGTGCCCGGCGTTCCGTCGCCCTTGATTACGATGGCGAGTGTGAGCGCTTCGCCCACCTTGAGTTGCGTGCGGTCAAAGTCGGCTGTGAATTTGTAGTCGCCCACCATTCCCGAGAAATCGGCGGGCTTGCCCTCGGCGGGGAGCGGCTTTACGGTAATGTTGATGGTGGGCGAGTTGGCCTCGGCCTCCACCGATTCTTGCCTTACGCTGCGGCTGGTGAACGACATGCCGCCCATCTGCTTTTTCTCTTCGACCACCTTGGGCTCGCCGCGCTTGGTGTACTTGAACTTGAACGGCGGGATTTGCAATGTGCCGCTTTTGGTGGGGGAGAGCCAGGCGAACTTGGCGCTCGCCTGCATTTCGCGGCGGGCGCCTTCGACGGGCTTGAATTCCATATTGTTGAGGTCGCTCCGGTGTACAATGAAGTCGTTGCCGGTGTTCATGTCGGTGGCCTGCAGACCGCCTTCGAAGTGCTCGTAGGTATGGAACCCGAGGGTCACGCTGAACTGTTCGCCTTCGTAAATGGTCTTTTTGCTGGGCGTGAGGCTCACAGAGATTGCGTCGTCGTTGTACGATTTTTGCACGCTCACAGGAATGCGGCTGCTGATGACTTGCGGCTGGCCGCCTATTTCCCAGGTGATTTGACCGACGTCGATCTGCCCCGTCTTTTTAGGGGCGCGGACGCTGAACGAATAGACGCGCGCCTTGTAGGCTCGTGCCCCGCCGCCAAAAAACGACTCGAACATGTCTTCCATGCCGGGGCGGATCACCTGGTCGCTACTGTCAAGACTCAGGAAGGTAAAGCCGTTGCGGGTTTCGAGCTGCGGCACGCCCCTGGATTCAGGGAGTTCCTGCAAGGGCATAATCAACTGCAAATGGAAAGTCTGGCCGGCCTCGATGCGGTCCTTGTCAACTTGGAGGCTCGGGCGGGCGCTGGCTATAGCTGCAAAAGCGAGGCAAATCAGCAAAATACGTTTCATGGCTTTAAATTTACCAAAAATGCCACTTGCAAAAAGAAGGGGAGTGTCAAACTTGTGTAATTCTTTAAAAAAATCGCTCTTTATATATTTTTTTCCCTTGACGCGTTAGTAAAATTTTGTTAATATTGGCGCCGTTGAACGAAAATGCAGAAAAAACGCAAAAAAACGACGATAAAAAGTCATTTTACGAAAAAAAGGAGTCTTTAATGTACTGCATCCTCGCCGCCCTCTTGGTCAAGGGCTTCAAAAAATACGCTAAGCAATACAAGTAATCATTTTTCTAACTCTCTCAAAACACCTCGGCGAAAACCGGGGCGTTTTTTTATGCCCGCGGCGTCAATCAAAGTTGAGGGAGCGTCGGTAGGGGGTGAACCCGGCGTTCTTGATGAACGATTCCGCCTCTTCGATGGTGGTGACCCCGTGGTTTTTGAGCACGTTCTCCTCGATCACAATGCTGTTGATGTCGTCGGCGCCCGCATGGAGCCCGAGTTCGCCCAGGGAGAGTCCCATGCCGAGGAGCGAGACTTCGATGTGCGGCACGTTGTCGAGGTAGAGGCGGCTGAGCGCGAGCAGTTTGAGGTACTCGTCACCGCGCACGTGGCGGATGGGGAACTTGTTGGTTTGCGGCTGGAACGTCCACACCACAAAACTCTTGAAACCGCCCGCGATATCTTGCGTGGAGCGCACGTATTCCAGGTGCTCCACGATTTCTTCGGGCGTCTCGATGCTCCCGAACACGATGTTTGCGCTGCCGGGGAGGCCCTTTTTGTGGCAGGCGGCCATGGCGGCGCACCATTCCCTTGCCGAGAGCTTTTGGGGGCTCAAGAATTCACGCATGCGGTCCGAGAGAATCTCGGCTCCGGCCCCTGGGACGCTCGAGAGGCCCGCTCCCTTGAAAAGGTCCAACAATTGTTCGAGTGGCATTTGGTTGAATTCCGCGATGCGCACAAGTTCCACCGGCGAAAAACCGCGTACCTTGACGCCCATCTCTTGCGTGAGCATTTTCAGCACATCGGTGTAGTAGCCGAGCGGAATCTCGCGGTTGACGCCGCCCTGCAAAAAAATCTGGTCGGCGCCCTTCGCCTTCGCTTCGATTGTCTTTTGCCGGATTTCGTCCAAACTAAGCACGTAGGCGTCGGCGCTTTTGGCGGGGCGGCAAAAACTGCAAAAACTGCAAGTGACTTCGCAAACGTTCGTGTAGTTCACAATGCGGAAGGCGGTATAGCCCACGCGCCCTCCGGGGAGGCGCTTTTGGCGCATGTCGTGGGCCGCTTCGGCGACCTCGGTCCACGGGGCTTTTTTGAGCAAGTCCAGGGCTTTGGCGGAGGTCAGGCGGGCTTCGCCGTCAACGACTTTTTGCAAAAGGGAATCCATGCGCTTTAATGTAAAAAAAATTTTGAAAAAGAGGCCGTGTTGTGGACGAATTGTCCACAGAAAACGGCTCGGCAAAAGAAGGGAAAAAGGGTTTTGGGAATATTTTATAGGATGAAGGAATATAAGGGAGGTTTTATGAAATATTCTTTCTGTATGGGATTATCTGTCGCCATTTTGGCGACTGCCGCTAACGCATTTATTTTGACCGGCAAAGTGTCGGACGAAAAAGGAACTGCCGTCAAGGGCGCATCGGTCAGCCTGACCGGGCTCAATCTTTCGACAAAAACCGATGGCGTGGGGGCGTTTACGCTCCGCGATACTGAGATTATGGCGCTTAACGCGGCCTTCGTCCCGGGATTCGTCAACGTGAAAAACGGCGTGCTCTCGTACCTGCAGGCGAGTTCTGACCCGGTGCAGGTGCAGATTTTTGACGCTGTGGGCAACCGCGTTTTGAACAGGGTCTTTGCGGGTTCCGGTTCGGTGGACCTGCGCGGCTTTGTAAAGGCCGAGGGCACTTACTTTGCCCGCGTGCGCATGGGCTCCGCTATGCAAAACATCAAGTTTACTGCCAACGGCAGCTACGGTTCCTCTTTTGGGAAGCCTGTGGTGCGTAGCCTCGCTAAGGAAGGCGGCGAAAACCTGCAGGTGGTGGCCGAGGGCTTTGACACCTTGAACGTGGCGCTCACGAACCTCGATACCAACCTCGCCTTGACGCTCACCAAGCCCAAGGGCGCCGAGCCCGAATACGCCTACGGATGGGGCCTCAAGAACGATCCGGTGCCCACACGTGGTTGCGGCAAGACCTGGAACCGCGTGAAGAACGGCAGCTACGAATTCCAGTGGAGCAAGGGCAAGCGCACCATCCGCATCGACATTCCCGACAATTACGACAACAATAAGCCCTACAAGCTCATTTTCGGCATGCACTGCATGGGCGGCTGGGCCGGCGGTGTGCAGCAGGAAGGCTACTATGGCCTCAAGCCGCTTGATACCCAGAAGACGGCTATCTATGTCGCTCCCGAAGGCAACGGAAACCAGGCCCCGTGGGGTCAGGATGACTACCTGCTCTTCGATGAACTTTTGGCCGACTTGCAGAGCAACCTTTGCATTGACTCTAGCCGCGTGTTCTCCACCGGTTTTAGCTACGGTTCCATGTTCAGTAACGGCCTTTCCTGGAACCACCAGGATGTGCTCCGCGCCGTTGCCGTGTACGAAACTGCCGAACGCAACATCTGGCTTCCGCAGCGCAAGAAGATGGGTATAGGCTGGATGGGCGTGCTCGGCCTGCAAGATGACCTTTGCCGCCCTGAAATGGGTCGCGCCGCTCGCGACATCATCCTGGAACTCAACTCCGAAAACGGCAAGGCTAAGAACGAACGCGCCCAGGAATACGGCGGCAACGGTCCGCACGTTTGCTACGATTACACTACTGTTGAAGAACGCTTCCCGGTCCGCTGGTGCACGCAGAATGGCGGCCACATCTGGGACCACAAGGATCCTGGCCAGAACAAGTCCTGGGTTCCGCAGGCCACATGGGAATTCTTCAGCAAGTTCTAATGTGATTCTTTCATAAAATTCTCTCAAAATAACGGAAGTCCCTCGGTGAAAAATCCGGGGGATTTTTTTGTACGTGCGTTTTTCTACATTTACGGGCATGGAATTTAAAAGATTCGAGGCGTTGATTGAGAAGTTCCCGCAGGTGCAAATCTTTAGCACCGAGGGCGAGGACCTGGATCGCGTCATTATGCATTTTTTGAACCAGCGCGAAAACGTCTCCGTGATGTCGGAGGCAATCCAGCGTAAAATACAACACGCACTGGCCCCATTTTGGCAACAGCGTTTTATTAGCCTCCACGACGAAGAAGCCCCGCTGGTGCGGAACCTGCTTTTGAACAAGAAGTTCTTTTTGCAGACGGACCGCTACATTGACGATGTCCCGTTCCCGCTTACCGACCCGGCAAAACTCCCTCGGGCTCTGGAAATTGCCGACCTGAGCGAGAGCATTTTGAACCGCAAGCTTTTGAGCCTCTCGAATGGCGAGCTGCGCCGCGTGCTTTTGGCTCGCATATGGATGGAATCGCCCAAGTGGATTTACTTTAACGATTTGTTTGGCGGGCTCGACCCAGAATACCGTGTGCATTTGGCCGAGCGCGTGGCTGAACTTGCTCATGATGCCCATGACGGTGCAGGCCAGGTCAACCTGGTGGTGCGCCTTGCCCGCGAAGACGAACTGTTCCCAGGGATCCCTGCGTTTGTGTATGCGAACAAGACCTTCATGCAGTATGCGGGCGAGTTGCCTTCTGAAGTCGCAAAGCCTAAGTTTACGAAGGCGGAACTGAAGGACTACGAGATTGTGAAACTGACACGAAAGTGTCATCCTGAGCAAACGAAGTGCGTCGAAGGATCTCAAGGCTCGTTAGATTCTGCTCCTTCGAACCTAAGAATTGTAGAGCAACAAGTTGCTAACAATTCTATATCGACTTCGCCTAACGGCGGAGTTTACCCTGAGCCTGTCGAACGGGCTCAGAATGACACTGAGGGCGAAATCCTCTTCGACCTGAAAAACGTCAACGTGCAGTTCGGTGACACAATCGTGCTCAAGAACCTCAACTGGACGGTGCGCGAGGGCGAGCATTGGGCGGTGATGGGCGAAAACGGCGCCGGCAAAAGCACGCTCCTCGGCTTGCTTACCGCGGACCACCCGCAAATGTATTGCAACGACATCACCCTTTTGGGCGAGCGCCCGGGCCATGGTCTCAACATTTGGGAACACAAGGCAAAACTCGGTTACTTTTCCCCGGAACTCGCGCTGCAGTATCGCGAGGACCTCGAACTGCTCGACGTGCTTTGTACGGGGTTCACGCCCAACCTTTGCCGAGCCGAGAACATCACTTGGGAAGAGAAGGCGAAGGCCCGCGAGTGGCTCAGCTACTTGGGTTTTGGTGACCCCACGGTGAACGTGCGCAAGCTCTCTCCCATCGACAAGCGCCTGGTGCTCATGGCGCGAGCCGCTATCCGCCCGCCCAAAGTGCTTTTGCTTGACGAACCTTCCCAGGGTCTCAAGGGCGAATACCGCGAAAAAATTTTCCACCTGTTGGACTTGCTCTCAAAAGAGACGACCATTATTTTGGTGAGCCACTACGAAGAGGAATGGCCTCCCTGCATTACGCACCTGCTGCGCATGCCCAAGTTTTCGCTCGACAGCCCATCTACGGCGGGCATGTAGTTAATTTGTGTGTAATTCCTAGGGTAATCTTGATGAGGATTTTATGACGCTGAACGAACAAACCATTTTGAAGGCGCTCTCTGCTGTGCAGGATCCGGACCTCCACAAAAACATTGTGGAGCTAGGCTTTGTGCAGAATATGAAAATCGAGGGAACCCGCGTTTCGTTTGAACTCAAACTTACGACCCCGGCTTGCCCTATTCGCGATCGCTTCAAGGACCAGAGCATTGCGATTGTAAAGTCCTTGGGGGCGACCGAGGTGGTGGTAACGCTCACCAGCAGTCAAGGCCGGGTTGGCGACGAGAACGCGGCGACCAAGGCTCCGCAAAATTCCCACATTGGCGAAGTTGCGCATGTGGTGGCGGTGGCCAGCGGCAAGGGCGGCGTGGGCAAGTCGACTGTGACCGCGAACCTCGCCATGGCCTTGAGCCTTTCGGGGGCGCGCGTGGGCATTTTGGACGCCGACATTTACGGCCCCAGCATGGGTCTCATGTTCGGCATCGACAAGGCACCCGTGGTCCATGACGACAACACCATTTCGCCGGTCGAGGCGAAGGGCGGCATTAGCATTGTCTCTATGTGCATGTTTGCCGATAGCGACAAGGCGACCATCTGGCGCGGCCCCATGGTGAGCCAAATGATCCAGCACTTTATCCATCACGTGCGTTGGGGCAAACTCGACTACCTGTTGGTCGACTTCCCTCCAGGAACGGGTGACATCCAGCTTACGCTCACGCAAAACTGCCCCATGGCGGGCGCCGTGGTGGTGACGACCCCGCAAGAGGTCGCACTTGCCGACTGCCGCAAGGGAATCGCCATGTTCGACTCGGTGGGAGTCCCCGTGATTGGCGTCGTCGAGAACATGAGTTACTTTATTTGCGACGGTTGCGGCAAGCGCCACAACATATTCCCCGCGGGCGGCGGCGAACGCATTGCCCAAAAGTGGGGTGTGCCCCTCATTGGCAAAATCCCCATGGAACCTGCGGTGGCGGGCTGTGGCGACGAGGGGGCTCCGGCGGTGCTGCGCTACCCGAACTCCGAATCGGCGAAGGTCTTTATGCAAACCGCCGACACGGTGGTGAGGGCGCTCGCTGTGTTCGATGTCGAAGGCGACGGCGTGCTCAAGAACTTCAACTACGAATTTGAACAACTGCCGGTGGAGGAAGCATGATTCAGCCCAAGAAAGTTTTTAGGACTCCCAGCGGCAAGTTGGGCGTTGAGTGGAACGATGGAACGCGCGGTGCTTGCGATGTCCGCACGCTCAGGCTCGCATGCCCGTGCGCATTGTGCGTCGATGAGCATACCGGCGAAAAACTGTTGGACGATTCCACGGTGCCCATGGATGTGAAACTGGAACGAATCCAATCGGTTGGGCGCTATGCGGTGTCGCTTGCCTTTAGCGACGGGCATGGCTCGGGAATTTACCCGTACGATAAACTCAAGGAATTGACGGAAACGGCATAAAAAACCATATTTGTGAAACTTTAGGATATCCCGATGGTATTGAAAGGTGTAGGAAAGGTATGAGTGATTTTAACGAAGCACTTTATTTTCGCGACTTGAATCGTTACCCGACTCTGTCCCCGCAAGAGGAGTCGGCGTTGTTGACGATTATCAAAAAGGGCGAAACCGAAGAAATTCGTAAATCGGCTCTCCAGCGCCTGATCCGCGGCAACCTCCGCTTTGTGGTGAGCGTTGCGCGCAAGTACCAGGGCCGCGGCCTCGCCTTGCTCGATTTGATCAACGAGGGCAACCTTGGACTTTTCAAGGCGGCAAAACGCTTTGACATGGACAAAGACGTCAAGTTCATTAGCTACGCCGTGTGGTGGATTCGCCAGTCCATTCAAAAGGCCCTGTTTGAACAGGTGGGGGCGGTCCGCATCCCGCCCAACAAGCTCGCCCTGGTCAACCGCTTTAAAAGAGCCCTCATGCTCAACGGCGGCGATTACGACAAGACCATCTCGATGGAAGAATTCGCCCCCTACGAAAAAGACATCGTGGAGGTGATGGAAAAGATTGTGGACATCTCCCTGGATGCCCCCATTGGCGACGACGCCGGCAGTTCCGCCGACTCCGTGAGCACCCTCATGGACGTGCTCGGCTCCGACGGCAACCAGGACGACGACATGGAGAAAGAGGAACGCAAAAAACTCATCCAAGAGACCTTGGCCTCGCTCCCTCGCCGCGAAGAGGAAATCCTCCGCATGTTCTACGGACTGGACACGGTCGAAGATACCACGCTCAAGGATATTGGCGAAGACTTGCGCCTGAGCCGTGAACGCGTGCGCCAGATTAAGAACAAGACTTTACGTCGCTTGCAAAAGAGCAAGGAACACAAAGAAAAACTCTCTGACTTTTTGGAGCTCTAATGGCTACCTCTACGGTCGTGGCGCGCAAGGCTGCCTACCTGTTCTTGACACTCTGTGTGGGAGCGCTCATCGCTTTTGGCGCATTCCGCCTTTACGAGGAATTTGGTCCGGCCAAGATTTCGGTGGAGGCTATTCCCTTTGGACTCCCGGCGGGGAGCTCCGTGCAGCGCGGCGATGCCCCCGACCTGGATGCCGGTGTGGTGAAACTCCCGGTACAAACGCAGGCTGAACTGCGACGGGCGGTAGAACTTGCCCGTGGTGGCAACGCCCAGGCCGCCTACGAGATTTTTGACGCCATCGTGCTGGTTTACCCCGATGTTCCCATGGCCATGTGGGGCGAGGTGAATACTTTGTTCGAAATTCCCGACCTCGACGATTTGCAGCGCGAACGCCTCGCGCTCTTGGTTGGCAAGCTCCAGGGGTTGTTCCCCAATTCCGGGCTCTCGGTTTACCTTGACAGCCGCAAGGCTTACCTCTCGGGCAATTCCTCGTCGGCTTTAGAAATGGCGCGCATCGCGAGCGAAAAGGCTCCCGTCCTTTACGAGACGCGCCTCTGGTATGCAAAGCTCCTTTTTGCCAATTCCCGCTTGGCGCAGGCCTCGGCGGAGTGCCGCACGGCGGTGAGCCTCTCGGCGGGTTCCGACCCGCGGGCTTACGAACTGCTGGCGCAGCTGTACCACGACCAGGGCGTCATCGATAGCTGCACGGCTCTTGTAGAATACGCGCTCTCGCAGTACCCGGCCGATGCCGAACTGCTTTTGCTGCAGGGCTTCCTCATGGAGTACCAGGGTCGCTTTGACGCCGCCGAAAAAATCTACCGTCGTATTTTGGCGTTCCGCCCCGATTTTGAAAAGGCGAATGCTGCCGTGGCGTCGCTGGGCGAAAAGTCGCCTCCGGGTCCGGGCACCGGGGTGGCGCTATCCCCGCGGGACCGAGCCCAGGTGGCTTGCGAAATTTTGGAACCGCTGGTCGAAAAATACCCCGAGAACATGCCGCTTCGCGAAGCCCTTGGGCTTGCCTACATGAAGGGCCGTGATTTTGAACGCGCCCGCACGCAGTTCCGCGAAATCGCCGCCCGCGATCCCGACTATCCCGATATTCAGCAGCGCATTCAAGAGGCGAGCGTCACCAAGCCTGCCCCTGTTGCCAAGAACAACGGCCTGGCCGACGACCTGAACCGCGCGGTCGACAGCCTCCGCGTTGCCATGGGTCCTGCGACCAAGCACGACTTTACCACCATGCTCGGGCATTACCTTGTTCGTTATGGTGCGACTCCGGGCGAATTTTTCAAGAGCTATGCCGTGGGCAACTTCCGCCCGGTCAAAACAAACGTTTGGCAAGAATCCTTCTATGTCGACCCGTACAAGCACACCTACACGGTCGTGTTCGATTCGCTCAATCACTTCCGCGAGGTACACGTGTCGGTTTTTGATTCGTCCTCGGGTTCGCACCACCTGGGAGTTGCCCCCGAAATCTTTACGCGCCTGCTCAAGCAGAACTCCCGCATTTCGGGCATTGGCAACAGCACGGGCGAAACCGACTGCGGCGACGGCAACGTGATTGACGCCGCCGTCTGGGAAACTCAGGACAATTTCGAGATCCTGGCGCGTTTTGTGGGCAAGCCCGCCGAAGTCCGCATGGTCCGCTTCGACAAGGAAGCGCTCCCTGCAGGCCTCAAACTTTGCGATTATATCCCCTACTTGAACGAGTACTAGGCGTCGTGGTATCGCGTTTATCAAGATGGCTAGTTCTGAGTTCCTAGTAACTATTAACCAGTAACTAGCCCTAGGGCGTAACTATTTTGTATCTTTATTCACATGTTCCGCGCCCGCTACATGGTGTATGCCTTGCTCGTTTTAGCCGCCTTCCTGTTCGAGGGCTGCACTTGCTGTGCGTACCTGAACCACATGTTCAATGCCGAGCGCCTTTACGACGAGGCGGGCGAACTCCGTACCGCCAGGCTCGATAGCGTTCCCGACGAAACCGCCTCGACCCCGAGCAGCGAAGAGCGGATGAAGTACGACAAGGTGATCGAGAAGGGAAGCCGCGTTCTGGAACGCTTCCCCAAAAACAAAAAGCGCACCGCCGAGGCCGTGTTCCTCATTGGCGAATCGTTCCGCCACAAGGGCGAGTGGGCGAAGGCCATTACCAAGTACGACGAATACGAACGTTACTTTGCCGACTACGACTCCATGCGGGCGGTCGAGTACCAGCGCGCCTACTGCCTTTACCGCAACCTCGAATACAATATCAGCCGTTTTGCGTTGGAACCTGTCATTTCGGACAAGTCGCACCCGTATTACTTCCAGGGCTTGAACCTGCTTTCGCTTTTGGACGAACAGGGCGAATTCCCGGACCAGGCCATTGCCGCCTTGGAGGCCGTGCTGGCCGATACCTCGGGCACTCCGTTTATGCGCGGCAAGGCGCATTTCCGCTTGGCGGGACTCTATTATAAAAAGGAGAACTGGGACAAGTCCAGGGAGCATTACACCGCCGAAGAAATCAAGCTGTTGAATGTGCGCGAACGCCAGACCGCAGCCGAGCAGGCCGCCGAGTGCCTGGTGAACCGCAAGGAATATTTGAAGGCCGCCGACGAGTACAAGGCGCTCTTTAAAAACGAAGAGTTTGAAAAACAACATCCCGAGTACCTGGTACGCATAGGTGAAATCACTATGATGGCGGGCCGCGTTGCCGACGCGTTCATCGTGTTCCAAAAGGTGAATTCCGACTACCCGCGCTCGACGGTGGCGAGCCGCAGTTACTTTAACCTGGGTGACTACGAACAGACCAAGACCATGAACTACGAGCAGGCGGTCGTCTATTACGACAGCAGCTTTATTTCGCGCTCCATCAGCGAATACGGCCGCATGAGCCGCGAACGCCGCGAAGCCTTAAAGCAGTTGCTCGCCATGCGCAGCGCGAACGACGCCGACCTCAAAAAAGATTCCATCCCCAACGTCAACAGCTTCTTTAGCAACGAATTCCGCATTGCCGAACTCTTCTTGTTCAAACTTTCGGAAGTCGACAGTGCCATCAAGCGCCTGGACGAGGTCATCGACAAATCTGGCGATTCTGTGAAGGTGTTGCGGGCCACCTATGCGCGCGCCTTTATTTACGACGAGTTCAAGGGCGACGAGGACAAGGCAGAGGAACTGTACAAAGAGGTTATCGAGAAGTACCCCAATACCGAGTACGCCAAGCAGGCTCAAATCAACTTGGGCATGCGCGTGACCGTCCAGACGCCCGAAGACAAGGCGAAGGAACGCTACATGCAGGCCGAGAGCCTTTGGACTATTGCCGCCGAGACGCCGCTCGATCAAATGGAGCAGGTGGACTCTGCGTATGCGACCGCCTTTGCCGCCTTTGACAGCCTGTACCAGGAATACCCCGAGACCGAGGCGGGGGCGCAGGCGCTTTACATGAAGGCCGTCTATTTCCAAATGAATCCCGAATTGCTGGATAGCGCGAAGGCCGCCTACAAGGTGTTGCAGCAAAAGTACTGGAATACCCCGTGGGGCAAGCAGGCTTCGGTGGTTTTGAACAACCGGCGCAGCAATACCGACCAAGAATTGGAACGCCTACGCAAACGCGTCCAGCAGAGCCAGGAACACATCGACAAGCTCTCGGCGCAGTACTACGAGTCGTTGAGCAAGAAGCCCGAAGAAAAGAAGGCCGAAGTCAAGAGCAAGGAGGACGAAGTCCTCGAGAATACGTACAACAGCATGTATGACTTCGAGTAATGATGTCGTTTTTATATGGTTAGGCTTGTTGCGGTTATAATGGTTTCGTTGCTCCTCGCCGGTTGTGCCGGCAAGGCGAGCATCTCGGCGCGCAAGGGCTTTGTGCGCAACCCCGAAAAGCATTACGCCTCCAAAGAAAAAGCCGAGGTCGGCACTAAAATTACGGGGCAGGCGAGTTACTACGGCCCCGGATTCGACGGCAAAAAAACGGCGAGCGGCGAGATTTTTGACCAGGACGATATGACCTGCGCCCACAAGAGCTTGCCCTTTGGTACCAAGCTCAAGGTGGTGCGCAAAGACAACGGCAAGAGCGTGGTGGTTCGCGTGAACGACCGCGGCCCCTATGTGGACGGACGTATCCTCGACTTGAGCGTCGCCGCCGGCAAAAAACTGGGTCTCGATAAGGTGGGCCACGCCGAAGTCGTCGCCACCGTGATAGACTAGCCCTCCGCAGTCATCCCCTCCCTGCGTCACGTCGTTCTGTCATATTTTGACACACCTCTTTCTTATATTTGTGTGTACAAAAAGGCACTTTCTTGTTTGTGTGCCTTTTTAAAAAAGAGGTCAATATGAAAAAGCTCTATGAAAAAAGTCCCTGGGAATCCGGTTTTAACGTGTTCAAACGCCGTATAGACGAACAACTGCAACTTAACGGGTTTGGCGAGGGGGCTGTCGATGACGCCGATTTGCTGCCCTTTTACCGCATGGGCGAGAGCGAAACCTACGTGTTGAGCGCCCTCGGCTGCTCCGTGGGCATGTAAAAAAAACGCCGTCGTTGCATTCCCCACTACGTTTTTTCTAAATTTCGGCGCGATGAAAGACAAAGCGCGCAAATTAATCGAAAAGTACGAGGAACTGGAATCCGAACTCGGCAATCCCGACGTTTTGGCGGACCAGGCCCGTTATAACAAGATTCACAAGCAGTACAAGGGTATCGAGAAGGCGGTCCTCAAGGCGAAAGAGTTTTTGAAGATGACAAACGACCTTGAGGAATGCAAAGCCGCCCTCGGCGATAGTGATCCCGACATTGTGGCGATGGCCAAGGAAGAAATCTCGGAAATTGAGAAAAAGCTCCCCGCCGTCACCGACGAACTGCAGATCCTCATGGTGCCCAAGGACCCGTGGGATTACCGCAATGCTACCCTTGAAATTCGCGGCGGCACGGGCGGCGACGAGTCGGCGCTGTTTGCGGGCGACCTGTTCCGCATGTACCGCGGCTACTGCGAAAAGATGGGCTGGAAGATGACGGTTCAAGATGCCAGCGAAGGCACCGTGGGCGGTTACAAGGAAATCCGCGTGTTTATTGAGGGCGACAGCGTCTATGGCACGCTTAAGTTCGAGAGCGGCGTGCACCGCGTACAGCGTGTGCCCGAAACTGAGGCGCAGGGCCGCGTGCACACCTCTGCCGCCACTGTGGCCATACTCCCCGAGGCCGAAGAAGTGGACGTGGAGATCCGCGAAGCCGACATCCACATGGACACCTACCGCAGTAGCGGCGCCGGTGGCCAGTACATCAACAAAACAGACTCCGCCGTGCGACTCACGCATATCCCGACGGGCGTGGTAGTGAGCTGCCAAACCGAACGTAGCCAGCTGCAAAACCGCCTGCACGCCATGGAAATGCTCCGCTCCAAAATTTTGGACGAGGTCATCGCGAAAAAAGAAAAAGAAGAAGCCGCTAGCCGCAAGGCGTTGGTGGGCACCGGCGACCGTAGCGCCAAAATCCGTACGTACAATTACCCGCAAAACCGCGTGACCGACCACCGCATTGGCCTCACGGTCTACAACCTCGACAAGGTCGTGACCGGCGACTTGGACGAGATTATCTCTGGCTTGCAAATGGCAAACGCCCAAGAGAAACTCGGCAAGTTCAGCGCATAACAGGCAGGTGTCGCAGTGACTAACGCAAGCAACAAGCCCATGACGGTTCTCGAGATTTTGAACCGCACCAAGGCGTTCTTCGAAAAAAAAGGCGTGCCCGACCCTCTGCTCGACGCGCAGTACATCATTAGCCACGGGCTCGGCATGAAGAGCCGCATGGACCTCTACCTGAATTTCGAGAAGCCGCTCACGCCGGCGGAACTCGACACGCTCCGCCCGCTGGTGGCCCGCCGCGCCAACCGCGAGCCGCTGCAGCACATTGTGGGCGACACCAGCTTCCGCGGGTTCGTCATCAAGTGCGACACCCGTGCCCTCATCCCGCGCCCCGAAACCGAGGAACTCGTCGACATGGCGAAAAAGCTTTTGGAGGGCAACGTGAATCCGCTCATTGTGGAGGTGGGTACGGGCACCGGTGCCATCGCCATTGCCTGCGCAAAAGAGATCGAGGGCTCCCGCGTGATTGCCACCGACGTCTCCGCCGACGCGCTCGCGCTTGCCCGCGAAAACGCCGCGGCGAACGAACTTGCGGACGGCCCCAAAACGGCTGACTCCGCGGGCGGTACAAACCAAACGTCTCTCGCCAACGGGTTGTCTTTTTACGAGGGCGACTTGTTGCAGGCGCTCCCGCCAAGTACACAAAAAATCGACTGCCTCATTGCGAATCTCCCGTACATCCCCGACGGCGAAAAAGAGAACCTCCAGCCCGAGGTCGCCAAGTTCGACCCGGCGCTCGCCCTGTTTGGCGGTGCCGACGGCCTGGACCTGGTGCGCAAGCTTTTGAAGCAGACCGAGGGCCGCATGGCCCCCGCTGCTCCCATCCTTTTGGAAATCGGTTCAGAACAGGCCGCCGTGCTGGAGGCCGAGGCTGCCAACTACCCGTGGCTGGAATTTGTCGCGAGCCACAAGGACTATTGCGGCAACATCCGTTTTGTGAGTTACAGGGCGCGTTCCTAAACCGCGCGCAATTCTAACCCGCGCTAGGCATCTCTACTGCCGTCAATAATCCAGTTGCACAGTTCCACAATGCCGTCGTAGTCCGGCAAATTTTGGATAAAGTTCCTGGACTTGCTCCGTTCAATAAAATTGCTCCAGGCCGCCTCGTTCTTGGCTTCCAGGCCCAGGTGCTCTTCGATGGCGCCGCGGGTCCACACCCAAATTCCCTGGCTGCGGAGCTTGGCGTGGATGCTGCGGATGGCCTTCTCGGCCTCGGGCATCTCGGCCATCATGGCGTACGCCCTAGAGGCGCTAATGTTGCTGTGCTTGTTCACCGGGAGCCCGTTCACCAGGCGCAAATGCTGGTGGAACGCGAGTTCGCGGAACAGGTTGCGGCAGAACTTGATGTCGGGGTCGTTCGCCTCCAAAAAGCCGTCGCGGGTGGCAGTGGTGAAGGCGTAGTCGAGGTCCACGATCGCGCGCACCGGCATGTCCATCGCGTCGAGCACCTGCATGCTCTTGCGGGTGTTGCTCACGCCGCCCTGGCGTACCAGGGCGCACTTGATGAGCGCAAAGCTTTGGCCCGTGATGCGTTCGAACAGCGCCGGCAGCACGCGCCACTCGGTTTTGCCCTCGGTCAAAAGCACGTAGTCGGCAAACAGGAGCTCGTTGCTGTTCGAGAGGCTAAAGAGCATTTGCAGCTGGCTCGGGGCGTCTTGCACCACCTGGTGCACGGCGTCTTCCATTCGTTTGCGCATAAAGGTGCCGCGTTCCTTGTTCTTGCGGATGAGCAGCGAGGTGCTCACGTCTTCGCTTGTGACCATCTGGGCGCTGTGTGTCGCGAACACCACCTGGTAACCCTCGTTCGAGAGGTTCTTGAGCGCCACGCGCACCAGTTCCACCGCCTGCGGGTGCAGGTAGAGCTCGGGCGAGTCAATGAGCAGCAGGGTGCGGCTCAGGTAGTGGTTGTTGTGGTGCTTTTTGATCTCGGAGAGGTAGCGGATGAGCGCCATCTGGATGGCGCGCTGCGAACCCGCGCCCATGCGGTTTATGTCGCGTTCAAAGCCGTCGTCTTCGTCAATCACCTTGAGCGTCGCCTTTTTGAGGAACGTCTCGAGGGTAGGGATGGGGATGTCGAGCTCCACGCGCACGCTGGGGAACAGCGGGTGCAGCTTTTCGTTCACGTCCCTGTCAAAGCTCTGGATTTCGGCGGCCTGGTTCTCGCCGCCCGGGCTCAGTATGTCGCTGAACTTGTTGATGATGTCGTTGAACTCGCCGCCAAACCGGCGTTCCAGCGGCTTAAAAATCTCGTGCAAAAGCTTGGTGAACGCCTCGTTGCCCTCAAAGTCCCAAATGGCGATGCTCTGGGGGAACATGCGGCTAAAGGCGTGGCGGAAGGCGTCGCCCATGCGCTCCCACTCCTGGCGCTTGTCTTTGCGGCGGTTGGGCGGCACAAACGCCCACAGCTCCACGTTCTCGGGCACTTCGCCCGGCACGCGCTGCACTTTTTTGATTTTGAGCATGTCGCCTGCGAGGAACGGCTTGACCTCGGCGGCCTTTTCTTCGCCCAGGCGGTTCAGTACCGTCTCGGTGATGCCGTCAAAAACGCCTTCCACCTCCACGGGGCGGTTGGGGTCGTCAAAGTACGAGATGTCGAGCGAAAAGCGCGAAAGCAACCAGCGGATCCCCATCAAAATGTTCGTCTTGCCGGCGTTGTTGTAGCCGATCAGCGCCGTGAAGCCACTCAACGGGAAAGTCTGCCTCTGTATGGAGCGCAGGTTCGATATGGTAATCTCAGAAAGTCTTAGCGGTTGCGGTTGCATAAAAACAATATATATACAAGTTTGGCGTAAAAGTTGCGTTTTTATGCTAAAAAACACAAAAAATGCCGTTGTCTGCGGGCAACGCCTTTGTTGTTTATCGTTGTCTGGAAAGTGCCCCAAGGAATTATATTTATATTAGGTATGGTGAAATGGGCTTACGCGATACTCCTTGCGCTGTTTTTGGCCGCCTGCTCCGACGATTCGGGCGAGGTGGCTGGCAACAGCGCCGAAACCGGTTCCCCCGAACTGGCGGGTATTTTGACGTTGGATAACGGCGACCCCGCCGGGTTTGCCGACGTGCAGTGCGTGCCCCAGGGCTTTGACGCCCGCGAAGATTCCCTCCCCGAGGCCTTTACCACCACCACCGACTCCAACGGCCGCTATGCACTCGATTCCATCCCCGCCGGCAGATACTCGCTCGAGGCGGTCCACCGCGAGAGCGGCAAGCGCCTGCTGGTGCAGGGCCTCGAGCTGACTGAAAACGACAGCCTCAACCGCGACGGCGTTTTGACCGAGGTCGGCGCGGCAAGGCTTTTGGTGCCCGGCGAGTTCAGCGAAGGAGCCGAGGGAGTCGCGACCGTCTATGGCACTACCATCCTCCGCAGGGTGGCCGTGAAGAACGGCGCCGTCGTGGTCGACAGCCTGCCCTCCGATTCCCTCGACCTGCTCGTGTTCGTGGACGAGGGGGAACCCGTTGAATTTGTACTGAATGTGGAACCCGGCGATACCGCCGTGGCTGGCGATACCCTGGTGCTCCGCTTTGTGGCGCCGCTTGCCCTCCCCGAGGGTTACGACTCCTTGCCCGGCATGAGTACCGACTTGCCGCTCGCCTTGCGCCTCGATTCCTCGAATTGCGACTTTGACGCTGTCGCCAGACTCCCCGGACTTTGGGAAGCCGCCCGCATTAGCGCCGATGGCTCCCGCAGCAAGGTGCTCCCCGTGACGCCCGCTTACTTTGACACCGTTGCCAAGCAGGCGCTGTTCTGGGTGCGTCTCGATTCTCTCAACGTGGCCGACTCCGTGGAATTCCTCCTCAACACCGCGAAACCGCCGCGCTCCGCACAGGACGTGTTCCCCACCAATAGGGTGTACAACGCCGTGTGGCATTTTTACAGTGGGGTTGACCTTGTCGAGGACGATGCCGAAAAGGCTCGCACCCCAGGAGAGGCTACCAACGTGAAAGTGACCGAAGGTGTGCTAGGCCCTGCGGCGCAGTTTAGCGGGGAAGGGAGCAGTGTCGAGGCTGCCGACTCCCTCACGGGCGTAAACGTATCGATCTCCATGTGGGTCAAGCTCAACAGCCTGGGCAAGCGCCAAGGCATTTTGACCAAGGGCAAGACCCAGTTCAGCCTGGTGTACGCACCCGATAGCGGGCTCGTTTTCAGCGTGTACCACGAGGCGGAGGCCCCTGCACTCGACTCCGCAGGCAATGTGACAAACGACACCGCCAGCTACCGCATGTATTTGGCTACGGGCGATTCCGTGGTAAAGGCAGGCGAGTGGATGTTCGTGGCGTTCAACTACAACGGCGCCGTGAGCGCCTTTGTGGACGGCGTTAAGTTGTCTATACTCAAGCAAAAGGAACCCTGGGCCGGCAAGCGCGACAGCAGTACCGCACTGGTGCTGGGCGGTTTTGACGGCGCCGTTGACGAGTTCTTTTTGGGCGGCACCTTCCGCACCGACGATTGGACGCTCGCCACTTATTTGAACCAGAGCCCCGAATTCGCGTGGCCCAGGCTCCAGGAACGCTAAGGCGTGCATCATCCAGCGTCATTGCGCATTGTAGACAAACTAAAGTTGTCGCTAAACACGAAGGGTCGCCGTCCAGGCGACCCCTCTTTTGTCTTGTTTTTGTCACAAAAAGCTTGCGACGGGGTGTGATTTATTACACATTGGACTATAAATTTTCACAAAAAGCCCCCTTTTTGTAAATAAAAATCTATAATTGTAAACATCCAAAACACCCCTGATGTGGCGTTTTTGAGTAAAAAAAGCAAAATTTGGTCTACTCTGCGTTGTTATGACACAAATGTGACAAAAGTTTGACAAAACTATTGCTTTTTCGAAAGAAAGTGTGTATATTAGTGGATGTAAACGAGTCGAACGCCCACCAACGGGCCGGAGGCTCAAACAAGTGTGTCACAAACAACAAGGAGTACACTATGAAGAAACAAGGTTTTACCCTTATTGAATTGATGGTCGTGATCGTGATCATGGGCATCCTCGCTGCAGTCGCAGTGCCGAAACTCTTCGCGATGATCGCCAAGTCCAAGGCCTCTGAAGCCGGTCCGGCAGCAGGAACCTACGTGCATATGCAGGATGCTTACTTCGTGGACCAGCAGACGGTGGGAAATTGGAACGCTATTGGCTACACGGCTCCTTCCTCCACAAACTTCACTTACGGTGGCGAAACAGCAGTGACGGGACAAACATGGACTGCTGCAGCTAAATTTGACACCGACGGCAAGTGCACTGGTACTGGTGGTGATACATGGTCAATTACTGTGAACGCAACTAGCAAATCAATCAGCTACACGGCAAGCGACAACTGCCCGGCTCTGACTCCGAACTTCAAGAATATCGGTTCATCCTCGTAACAATAGTCTTGAGTTAAATATGGCCCGCCAAAGTCCCTGTGACGAGGCGGGCTTTTTTTGAAAGTTCTTGGCTGAGGAGTTTTTATGAAAAATCGGGGTTTTACACTCATCGAACTGATGGTCGTGATTGTTATCATGGGCATATTGGCGGCAGTCGCCGTACCGAAACTCTTCGCGATGATTGCTAAGTCCAAGGCGGCCGAAGTCGGCCCTGCCGCCGGCTCGTATGTACACCGGCAAGATGTGTTTATTGCGGAAATGCATGCCGTTGGCGATTTTAAAGCTATCGGCTACGATGTTCCGTCAAGCACAGTCTTCTCCTACACCGAGACCTATACAGCCAAGACCAAGGAGGTCTGGACAGCCACTTCAAAGACTGGACTCTCCGAATGTTCGTCCGGTACCTGGACGGTGACATCTGCAATAAATTCGAGCAGCAACAAGCATGTCGCCGAAACGGACTGCACCAACTTGACCCCAAACTTCACTGCAATTGGATCTGGATCGTAATAGCGTTTATTTAAGCAATTCTCGCGAAATCTCCTCGCGGTGGTTTTCGCGAACGCCGCAGTCCTTCGCAATCTCGTTCCAGCAGGCGACCGCATTTTCGACCTGGTCTATGATGGCCGCATACTTGCGGATTCCGACGCGTTCCGCCACCGCCTTGAGGTCATCGCGTGTGATATTTTCCTGTTTCATATTCACCGACATCTGGTGGCGTTTTATCCAGCGACTCCTCGGATCGTTGGCGTAGCACAAATCGTATGCGGGCGCCAGTTTCCAGGTTCCGGTCTCGTCCATCAAGAAAGAAATGTTCTTGGTGTGGTCGTCATTGTTTTTTGCAAACACATTGAAGACCATGCAGCGGAACACGTCCTCGTCCGCCTTGGCGTCAAGCCCGAGCTTGCGCATCACGGCAAAGGAGTCTTCGTAGGAATGGCGCACGTCGCGGTCCAGGTGTGCCAAGGCCGCAAGTGTCTGCATATGCAGCTTGGAACCGTCATCCGTGCGGTCAAAACGTTTGGTCATAAAGTGGCAACCGCTGCTATCTTCCAGAATGCGACTCTCGCTCATGCGGATTCCGGCCCGTAGCGCCATCTTATAGTACGCGTATTCAACGTTGCCTATCCCGCGGGGAACATCGGTAATACTGTCGTGTTCGCTATAGCTTACGCCATCGAACTTGAGCAGCCAATAGCCGAACCCCTTTGGCGCAGGAACCTGGCCACTGCGCACCTCGCCCGTTGATTCGTTATAGGCGATAATCGCCTTTGGTTTTGCGCCGCCGGCAGAAGTACCGACTCGCAAGATGTCGTACAAAGTCTTATCCTGTTGGACAAGTTTTTCCCGGAATTTTTCGCGGTCCCGAAAAACACTCTCAGCCAGCTTTACGAGGTCATCCACAAGAATTTCCGTAGACTCGTCAAGCCCCGGTGTAGACAAACTAGGCTCAAATTCCAGCGCACCCATAGAGCGCTTGCCCACATAGCACAAGCGTTCCAGCGGAGTCACCGTCTCTAGCGGGCGACCCATGGTCTGGAACCATTCCGAAATAATCTGGTCACCGAATTTGTCCGGCAGCGAATCTGCAATGAATCCCGGGAGTCCGCGAAAACAGTTGTTCCGGTTCTCGGCAAAAGAGAAAACGCCCTTCTCCACGGGCATCTTTATGGGTGATACCGGCAACGGATTGCGGACAAAGGCGGGCTCGTATTCGAAATAGGCGACACCCCGCGATGCATCCCACGACAACGCTCCGACGGGCTTGCCCCACAATCGCACGTTCACGACAAGTTCGCTCATTTGGCCTTGCTCCGTTTTATGCGTTGAATCTTGCCACCCTGTAACCTGCGCAAAAGGAGTGGGCTCACGGGGGGCTCGGGCAGGAGCATCCCGATGTTTTCAAGCATTCCCAAGGAACGCAGCACGCTCAACAGAATTTGTACTGACACGGCGCCCCCGCGCTCCATCTTGGCAATCGTACCAACGCCAACACCGGCAGACTCCGCCAGTTCGGACTGCATGAGCCCCTTACGCAGGCGGTATTCCTTGAGCCTTGAACCCATTTCCTTCAA